>Ga0114912_1000528_pt1 | contig 19149 bp, 22 predicted proteins | sample MalvirDeepMed_51_FD_89713 | JGI IMG/M metagenome (GOLD analysis project Ga0114912, IMG submission 89713) | Marine viral communities from the Global Malaspina Expedition - Malaspina viral metaG DeepMed_51 | ecosystem: Environmental > Aquatic > Marine > Oceanic | place: Mediterranean Sea...
AGCGCCCGCCACTTGCCTGATTCCTCCTGCAAGTAGGCAGCTTTCGCCAGAGCCCAATCTCGCCTGCCTCCCATCCCGCGATAGAACCCCATCGGCGATTTACGCAGGAGTCGACCCTTTGCACACAGCCAGTGCCAAGCCCCTAGTATTTTGCTGCGTAGCCGTACCCTCAACATCTACTTGGCTTTGGGGCTATCGGTGGGGTACTCAAGGTTAAACAGGCCTCGGATGAGGTGCCAGGTCTTCTCCATATCGTCGGCATAGGAGTCCATAGCCTTACGGAGAGGACTACCAGGCATGGCTACCTCTACTGTTTCCTTGTACACGTTATTCCAGCCTTGGTACAGGGAGATGAAGGCTTCGGGCAGGGCGATGTAGGCTTTGAGCTTGGGGGTGGTGAACGGGGTGAGTGCGTTGAGAATCTTTACTAGAGCATTCATCTTGGGTAGTCTGCTGTCTCCTTGATATGGTCTAGTACGTCACGGAGCCTGCCTACTTCAGCTTGGGCACCGTTGAGGATGTCGAGCTTAGCCTGAAGTCCCTCGACCTCTTTGACCAACACCGCCTTCTGCCGGACCACCGCAGTATGCTCGGCCACAGCCTGCTCCATCCGCTCTGCGTTCCGTTTGGCGTCCCGCTTGGCGCCCTCCTGGCCCTTCTGCGCCTTCTCTATGACGGCTATCAGGGTCGGGATATCGTCCTTGCCGTGGGCAGTGTGCCAGGTGCAGTAGTTGGCGCGGGCTTTGATTTCGTCCAGGGTGGGCTTGGGCACATCTACTCCTTTGTGCCGCTCTCCACGAACACCATTAACCAGTCTAGGTCGTCGCCGTTAGTTGCCGCATCCACGTAGAAGTAGTCCTCGGACTCAGAGGATGGTGTGTAGTCGATCGTGTGCCAGTCGGTGCCAGGACGGGCCTGGTCGAGGGAGATGCCGTTGGTGGAGGAGACGGTGGAGTCGCCAAGGTATACATCCCCTGTGTTGCCCTCGTGGGCCTTGAAGTAGATACGGCGGACACGGCGTCGGCCACTGGAGAGCTGGACTGCGTTTGTTGCGGTAGGGACATCCGTGGTGGCGACACTGGTGTGGGACATTACCTAGGGCGGCCTAACCAGCGGGGCCAACGGTATAGCTGACGGCGCTTGTAGGCCCCATTCCAACCAACTACACCCTCGATCACCTTTGCCGAGTCCATGGATGTGTACGTCCTGAACATCTTGAGGCTGTTCCTCGTGGAATCAACGTCCTTCGAGGAGAAACGTTTGCTCGAACCAACTCCGAGAAAACTCACTGCACCCATGGTCATCCCTTCGACCTAATGAATACTTACATAACCCACGACAACAAACGCAAATGCCGCACCTGTGGCAAACTTAACGCTCGCCGATATAGAGCAACTAAAGCTCAGCAACAGTAACCCGCATAGTTCCGGTTTCATCGAGACCAGTTTCCTCCAAAGACTCTATATTTACAACATCTACAAAATAATTCTGAGTCCCACCGTCATTATCGCGGTAAGTGAACTCGGTCATGATGTTGGACTCAAGAGTAGATATCAGGTTGGCACGCATTTGGGATACGGACTCGTTCTCTTTGTACGGCTTGCTCAGGTCTACGTCGAACTGAAAACCGTAGGTGGTGGGCAGCTTCTTACGGAACTCCAGCGTCACAGAGCGAATGTCGGGCGTATCGGTTGAGGTGTCGTTGGCGAGCCGTAGGCGTATCCGTATTGCGCGGAAGGCCACTCCACTGTTCTCCGAGTTGGTCTGGAAGTCGAACGTTGTGGTCCCGTCCGCGATAATGGTGGCGAAGTTAGTATGGGAGCCTACGTAGTTAAGGACGTACCCTGCAACAACCGTGGAGGTCGAGCTGGCCCCCGTAACCTCTACGTGCAGCCGGATGGCCAGTTTGTCCACATTCGCCTGCCCCGCATCGAAATACGGCAAGGATGTATCTTCCTGTACAGCACTGGTCTCCCAGCGCAAAGCAGAGTTCTCGTCAGGGGAGACGGTGGAGTCCGGTAGTTCCATCCGCTTCACTACAGTGCCGGCTACGAAATAGAGCCTGTAAGAAGACACCGCGTCCGATACGAGTAGAGGGCCAAGGTCGTTCGACGTATCCTTGGTGCTGATGACGCTCCAACCAGTGGTATTCCAGGCATAGACGTGCCGGTTCGTAGCGGAAGCCATCCCTATGAGGAGCCACAGGTGCGAGCCGACCATGAAGTTGATGTTGCCGTCTCGGTAGCTGGACGGTAGGCCGCTATCCTGGTCTGGCCCCATGGCTCGTACGAACCCCGACTGTGGGTCGTATTCCAGTATGCCCGTACTGCCCGTAGATACGTAGATGCGCCCCCTCCAGGTAGTTGCCCCAAGCCCCCCGTTGGCGTTCTTTGGCCACGTGACGTGCGTTCGGACAAATCGAGCGTTGGCGGCATCGTGGGCGTAGAGGCCGGCCTGGGTGGCAGCATAGAGGATATCGTTACCGGAGGCGTCAGGGCCTACGAACAAGGCGGTGACGTAGCCGGATGGGAGCTGGAGGATAGCGTCGTTGACTTCGGTGCCTATTGTGGACGAGTACCAAAGCTGCCCGCCGGTGTCGATGCCCCATAGCCGATCGTCCCAGTAGGCAAGGTATACGGCATCCGTGGTGTCGTTGGTATAAGACGAGCCATTGTAGTAGGTGTAGCCGGAGGTGGTGGCCCACGCGATGTACTCAGTGCCGGCCAGGAAGAAGTGCTCCACGTCGGTAGCGGCGGCGCCGAGGGTATGCGCCGAGACGGACCAACTAGAGCCGCTCCAGGTGGATACATCGGTCCCGCGCGTCCCGTAGATGACGGCGCCGCGTTCTCCGACGGTAGAGACGTTACCGCTGCCGGCAGGGCTCCCGGTGCTAGTCTGCTCGAACGGAAGGACTAAGTGGCCCGGGAATAAGGTAATACCCTCCGCAAAAAAGACCTTCTCCAGGTCTTCAGCCTTCTGTCCGCCTGTGCGTTCAAGACCAAAGCCCCGCTCGAAACTATTCCACGCAATCGTCGAGACGCGAGGGTGGGAGTCCTTGGTGATGTCGCCGATGACTATCTTGGCGGGGTACTGGGAAGCGACGGTGGCGCGGACGGGGCCCAGGATAGGGAAACGGACATCGTTAAGCTGTACCTCGTTGCGGGATACGACGCGGGAGGTGACCATGAGTTAGGCGGTGGGGACAGCGCGACCGTTGGTGATGAGCGGGAAGGCACGGAGGGCACGGTTGCTCTCGCGTATCCAGAAGCCTGCCAGCCTGTTACGGCCATCCGCACGAGGGCCACCTGCTTCAGCGGCGGAGGAGAGAGCAAGGCCTGTGGCGCGGGTGACGACGAACTCCTCGGGTACCTCGAATGTGGTGCCCTCACCGGCAGAGCTTTCGGCAGTGGATACGAGGCTGGGGACGTTGCCGCCACGGAGCTTGAGCATGTGGTATCCGGCTATGCCACGGCCTGAGTCACGGAGGATGAGGTCACGGGACTCGCCGTCAATGCTCCAGTGGTGGCGGTGCAGGTCTTCCCAGTTGGCCTCATCGTGTTGGACGGCTTTCAGGTCGTCGAGCCAGATGGTGGATGCGCCGAGGTCAGTGTTGTATTCGAGGCCCACGGAGGCGATCGCCGTTAGGTTAGACCAGTTGGTGAGAGCGACATGGAAGTAGGTCCAGGTGTCGGCGACGAGGGCGGGCATGTTTAGAGATTCCTGGTCGTTACTGTCTGCCAGTACTGCGGTGTCGTTCAGGTGAATGATGAGGTCAGCGGCGGCGGCAGTTACCGAGCAGCGTATCCAGCCTTCCAGATGAGTCATTTCGGAGATGTCTACAGCGGTGAACGAGTCAGTGATAACGTCCCCGGCGGCCGCTCCTGCTGCCACGACTATCTTGAGGGAGTTGGTGCCCTCCTTGACTACATCGTCGTCGAGGGACTGGGTGAAGTTGGCGTCGGTAGTCTCGTCAAATAGGCGTTCGCACTGGTGGATGATCTCGGTGGGGACTGACTTGCGGTACTGGATGCTGTTTATGATCATGAAGTCTGAGGGGATATCGAAGCGGCGGGTCTTGTTGTCCGCATATAGAGAGATATCATCGCGGGGGTCGAATACGCGAGGCGTGGCTGCGAGGAGGGCCATGTTGATGAGGTTGTGGATGTTAGTAGGGTTGAAGTCCTGGTTCCAGAGCTCGTAGGTGTCGCCTTGGGCAGTGTTGGCAAGAGGAGTGTTGGTGGCGGCGATGGTGAGATCGCCCGCGCCATTGTCATCGGATACGCGGCGGATGCGGCCATCGTTGGTGCCTGAAGTGAAGATAATCCACTTACCGTTGTGGTCATCGGCGTCACCTGGGAGCGAGGTATCTATCACGGAGGTCGCGTCACCGGCGCCGGTCATCACACCTTCGCGCACGGCCTGTAAATTGAACCCCACATGCCGTCTAACCTGAGCCCTTGTGCGTGCCTGTAGTAGTGGCATAATGACGAAGTTTTATATTCCTGCTAGACTCTAGGTTGCGGTCCGTGTGCATGAGTCGCCAGCACTTTGCTAGGCGGCTTTTTTATTACAGTCGAGACGCATCTGTTTGGCCGCTTGGCTGGATGGCATTACTTTTTACCTTTCAAGGCACGGTCCTGTTCTTTGCCGTTCTTGGCTAGCTCTGCACGGAGTTTAGCATTCTCGCTCTCAAGCACGATGACCTTGAGTTGCAGTGCGCCGAGTGCGGCCTGAACCGTGGCCATATCGATCTGGAGTTGCGCTTCTTGGGTCATAGGTTCCTCAAAGACGCAACGGCGGCGGCATCAGCTTTGGCGCCCTCGCTCCGCTGGAACGACTGGAGTACCTTCGCCTCAACCTGCCCGTCTATCCAGTTAGCAACCTGGGTTGCTGATGCAGCAGACCTATCCTCATTAAGGAACGAGAACGCTGCCCGTATCTTGATCATCTGCTCTGGTGTGTAGTCACGGGTGCCTGTGAGTGTCGCCATTATGCCGCCTCCAATACCCTAAGTCGTCTTTGTATCCGTGGGGTTAGGTATCTCCAAGTCTCGGTTGGGAGAACGCGAACAACGCTCATCAAGTCCTCAACCGTCTGTCGGAGAGCACCAATCTCGGCCCGCTGTAACTGAGTCATATTCGTCATGCCGCCATCACCGATGGGGGCACCCAAGATATCCGCTTCGATAAGCGTGTCCTCGTTGTACCCCACCCATTCGGCCCAATCTTGACGGATAGCGGTTGCTGGAGCGCGGAGGTTGTCCCACGTATCAAGTAACGCCGCGTCATCCTCGTACTCGTCAAAAGCGGTCGCGGTTACGGCGTTCCCCGTACCAGTCACATCGACCACGGTTACGACAAACACATCACCGTCTTCGTCTATAAGCAGTCGATTGACGAACGCACCTCCCACATAAGCTGTAAGTGAGAGGATATTGCCGTCTGCCGTGATGTTTGCTCTCGCATTACCCCCGTTATGCTCCTGCGCGTAAAGCTGTATAAGCCCTCGCCCCGATGTCGTCTTAGCCGTAGTTGCGGTGCCGCCGTTAGCAGAAAGCACCAATACATCGTCAGTGGCAACATCTGCCGTAAACGCCTCAATCAGTAAGCCGCCGTTGGCTCCGGCAACTGGCGAAAAGAGCGCAAAGTCATCCGTTTCGGCTGCTCTCCACACGGAATTGGTTTCAAGACCATGGGTCAAGTTACCGTGTTTGAACGTTAAGACATGATCGCTATTAGCGCCCATGTTGATTGTGAGACCAATGGTTTGGTTGGGATTCGCCGTATCGTTAATGAAGTTCAGCCCGCCATGAAGAATGAGATCAGTAGTTGGAGTGATGGTGATGGCACCAGCGGTATTCGTGATGGTCAAGGCACGGTTGGCCCGAAGACGAGCAGCGTCGTCTCCCGAAAACTCCATGACCAGCCAAGAGTCACGGTCGGCGTCGAGCACACCCAATGTAGGCTGGGTCACGCCGTTGAATAACCCAAGGTCTACACCGATATGCCCGATACCAGCAAGCACCACCGGTACATCCACTGCTCCACCCGTAGGCACCTCTATCTTCAGTAGGTTGGCGTTGGCGTCCGAGGTATCCCAAACTATCTGTCCGGGGCTGCCTGAGCCAAAGCCTACCGCGCCATCATCTCCAAAGATGGAGTTCAGCATGGCCTGTCCGTCAGTACCAAATGTCACTGTTCCTTGAGTCATACCTTTGACCCCTTCCAGAAGCGCTCATGGCCACTGTTGGCTTTGGAGTAGTCCTTGGATGCACGGATGTCCTTCAGCACCCCGCCCAGGTCGTGTTGCTCGTCTTTGGTCATGGTAGGTGGGGGAGGAGTGTTGAATGTGGCCTGGGCCTTCTCGTTAAGGGCGATAACGAGTTCCTCCATCTCAGTAGGCTCCAAGAGATCCGTGCCGGGTATGAGGAAGTTCTCCTCACGCTGCGTTTCGATCTCGTAGACGCGGTAGTGCTCGAGGTTGACCCACATGCCCTGGATGGTCACTTCTCAGGCCTTTTCCCCTGAGCATAGACCAGGGCGCTACCAGGGGAGAGGGTCTCCGTCAGGTGCATCCCCTTCTCCTCCGCCAGCCAGTACTCGTTCTCGTTCATCTTGGCGCGGATGTTGATGAGCTTTTCCTCTAGGTGAGACTCCTCGGTCTTGAGCTCCTTGTAGCGCTTGGTGCGAGTAGGGCGTGAGGAGCCGTTGGCTTGGCGCATCTCCAACATGCGGGCGCGGGCGGCTATCAGGGCCTCGACCAGACGCTTCTCCTCGCCATCCAGATTACCGTTGCGTTCGAGGATGGACTCTTGTATCACCTTGGTATCCCTCCTGACGCCGTATGGGACCGCTTTGAGGATCGGGCTGGAGTCGGGGAGGGCGACCTTGATGCCAGCCGCCCGCGCCCAGCCAATGAAATACTCGCAGCCGCTCCTCTGGTGAATGTACTCCATCTTGTGCGCCATGTCCACTCCGAAGTAGCGAATTTCGTCTACCCCCTCGTGGATGGCAAGGGCGGTCATGTAGGCGATTGAGGAGGTGAAATAGGGCTGCTCGTCACCAAAGAACTGCTTGCTCAACGTATCTACGGGCAGCACTCTAGCGTTAGGGATAATCGGGTCCGGCTTGAGCAAGTAGAGGGGCCCCTTGAACTGTTGCATGTAGAACAGGTACGGAAAGAAGCCCTTGCCGGCGCGTCGGATGAGCCACGTCTGGTCGTGCACCTCGAACCATCTATCCATCTGGGTGATGTAACGCCAGGTGCCGGACTGGCCCCAGCGTTCGACCTCGGGGGGCTGGTCGTTGGCCTCCAGCCGAGACGCGAGGGCAGTGCCGAGTATGGCTACGATTCGCTTCATAAAAGAAACCTCCCTGAGAGTATTCCCAGGGAGGTTACACTCCCGATAGTTTGTCTGTCTAGGGTGTGGTTAAGGAGAGATGCGGAGGTCGACGAGCCCGTAGTCGGAGTCCACCGCCGCGATCACAGCCGCTACTCCAATGACCGGCAGGTTGAGTTCGGGGATGCCCACCGTGTTGTCGGAGGTCTGTAGGGTGGTGACGCCAGTAACGGAGCCAGCCTCATCTGATGTGGTGATCTGAGGGACGACGGTTCGGCCGACTACTGGGACTGCTCCTGCGGAGTCGGTAGTGATCCAGACTGAGCATAGGCCCCAGGTCTGTACCCAGAAGAAGACCGAGGCCGCGATGGCGGCTGGAGTTACGCCGACTGGGACTGTGAGTGTGGTGTCTAGATCGGTCGGTACCGGCTGGTAGTACTTGCTCGCAATCAGGCCCACGAGAGAGGCTGTGGTAAGGGCAGTGGATACCAGCGCGTCGTCGCCCGCCAAGTGGACTCGTAGGGCTGTAGAGGCATCGGAGTCTTGGGATGTATGGGACGAGATGCGGTAGATATGGCCTTCACCGGGGCCGTCGTTGATGTACATCCAACCATCCGCGTAGAAGTCGGCGGGGAGGACGGTGCCAAGGGTCAGGTCGGAAGTGACAATGGTGAGGTCGAGGTCACCCAGCGCGTTGAAGTCCGTGTCGGGGTATGTGGACTCGATAGCCAGGTCCATGTCGAAGTCGCCGCCCTGGAACGTGGCTCCCGACTGGACGAGACGGCCAGCTTCGAGAGCAGTGGCGGAGTTCTCGGCATAGCGGAAGATGCGCCCGTCAGGGAGCACGCCACGGGTGCCGAGCGGGTGCCGCTTGTTGGTTGTCGTCGCCTTCTCCATCCCATAGCTGAGGGAAACTGTGTCGGTACTGATTGCCATTATGCTGCTCCTGCCTTGGTCTTACGAGGCCGGCCTCGCTTTCGTCGTTGTTTCTTCTCTGCCTTGGGTTTATCCGCGATGTACAGAGGCGCTTCAGGCTCGTTAGGCAAGCTGCCCTCGACAAGGTGAATCTCGTTCGCCTGCATCGTCTCTATCTGCTCGTCCGTGTACTTGGTGAGCCTCCACCCCTTTGCACGGTACCTCGCCATGTGGTACGGGTCGGCGGGGAGCAGGCCCCCGATGGGAGTGCCGTCCGCCTTGTACCACTGGACGCGCTCAGCCCTCTTTTCGAGGAGCTCGACGGCGAACCCCTGCCGGTTGAGCCACTGGCGCGTCTCAGTACGTTCTGGTGCCGTCATCGTCATTTAGCTATTCCTAGGTGGTGGCGGGGTTGCCGGCCGCGACCAGGACGGGTGCGCCCTTGCTGTCGTCTATCTCAAAGGCCCCGTAGTCCGCCACTATGACGATTTCCCATGCACGGAGGGAGGCGTCGCGCTGGCGCTCACGAGACATCGAGACGGACTCGAGGATGCCCAAGGCGCCTCGGTCGAAGATCGCTCCCTGACCGTCCGAGTTGGCGTCTATCGTGATGTTGCCGGTCTCGAAGAACGGGACGCCGCCCAACCGGATGCCGGTCCAGAACTTCTGGAGGCGCGAGGCGGAGAAGCCGTTCGGGATGGGGTACTGGTTCGTCTGGGCGAGTCCGACGACGCTGAGGTCACGGGACAGGCGCAGAATGGAGTTCGGGTGAAACACGCACCGGAGGTCGGAGCCGTAGCGGTCGGCCTTGGCTACTCCGATGATGGCCGTCGCGTTGGAGGCGGACAGTACCCGGGTGGTAGCCGCGAGGTCTGTGCCACCGTTGAGGCCCGTGAAAAGGCCTACCAGGTCCTCGTCCTTACGCCTCACCATGCCGTCCCCGAGCTGACGCCCCACGATGCCCCAGATGTTCTGAGTGTTCTGGCGAATGAGCTTGTCGGTGATGATGACCTTCGCACCGACCTCGGAGGGCGTGATCGATACGGTGGTCATCCCGATGTCCTTCTCGTTGACGATATCCTGGCCCTCGTTGAGGGGATCCATCGAGATTTGGCCCACCTTGGGGACGACCAGAGTGTCGGCGCCCTTCTCCAGCTTGAAGCGCTCCACGAGCTGCAACATGGGAGCGTTGTGCTCCACGGTGTAACGGGCTGTGGCGATCATCTCCTTGCTGGCGTTTTCAAGCTGGCCAGTGGTGCTAGTCTGTACGGCCATGGTCTACCCTCCTACGGGTTCTGGAATAGCGACGCCCATTCGGTCTCGGTTAGTTCCTTCCCGTCCGCTGCATCGCTCATCAGCTTGTCGCGGCTCGTGGAAGTGGTGGTTGGCGTGGGTGAGGAAAAGTCCTGGGCAGGCACCTGGTTACCCTCTAGTTTGGAGAGGCGAGCACGCATATCGACGATCTCCTTCTCCTTGCGTGCCGCAGCCTGCATAGCCTCGGGGGAGTCGTAGGGCATGAGTACGTCGGGAGTGACCCCGAACTGTTTGGCAATCATGTTGGCAGCCTGAGTTTTGGCCTGTGACTCGGCGTGCTGCTGGTCGAGCTGTTGCTTGTACTGGAGGACCGACTTATGAGCCTGCGCCCAGTTGTCGGCGATGAGGGATGCCGTCTCGGGTAGCTGACCTTGATATTCGAGGTTCTGCTGATACTGGGTGCGGGACGCCTCGACTTGGGCCTCAGCCTGGAGCTGCTGGTAGCGCTCATTCTCCTGGCGCAGGCGGGCGATCTCCTGCCGTTGTGTATCGGGAGGCGTAGGAAGTGCGGGAGTTTCGGCAGGGGTAGGCGCTTCGGGGCCTTGAACCTGTTCAGTCTGCGCCTCTGCTACCGGAGTCTCTGGAGTGCTCTCAGGAGCCGGCTCAGGCTCGCCCTGTATCTCGTCAGGGTTAGCGTTAGTCGCATCCTCCAGAAACTCTTCCGAGACCTCATTGGTCGGTTCAGGCTGTGGAGCCTCTTCAGGAGTCTTTTCAGTAACCATCATGTCTCCAGAAAACAGAAAAGCCGCCTAGCAAAGTGCTGGCGACTTCTGCGCACGGACCGCATTAAAAGAATTAACACAAGGTCTAGAAATTTGTCAAGTCGTCATCGCCATGGACACCACCTTTCGGACTGACGGGGTGTATTCGATGTGAAACTTGTGGCCGCAGCCAGGGCAACGGAAACGTATCTCACCATTAAGGTGTTCCACAATGAGTTTTCGGCAGCCTGGACAGCGTACTGAGACTATCTTCATGGTACAGGTGCCGGTACGGCTCTGGGTACATCTAGGGTGGTGCGTTTGAACAGCTTCTCGAAGCCGCGTACGTGCTTGGGCTTGATGCGATTCTCACGCATGAGTTCGAGAACACGGAACTTCGCTGCAATAGTCTGTACGGTGGTGAAACGGCCCAGTATGAAAAGCTTGGCGTCGAGTTCGGGATTGCGTTTGCGGAAGCGGGTGCGGTCCTTAGCTTCCGTTAGGGCGTAGTAGGGAGTAACTTCGGGCCAGGTGGGGATCTCGTAAGACAGCACACCATCGCCGAATATGCCCAAGCCTCCCGACAGCCCATCAGGGCCAAAGCCTTCTGCCTCAAACGCCTCCCACATATCCTGCATTGATATGGCGGCAGATCGATTGACCCACGTCTCCCAAGAAGAGTTGTCTATCTTCCGTCCCCGGAAGTCCCTGCCTTCAAGTGTTTCAAGCACTATGCCGATGAAGGGGTGTTTCTTGTTCTCAATGAAACTCGTAATGGTCTCTAGGCGGTCACGGGCAGCAAACTTTTCTAGCGTTTGCGACGAAATACCCGTCCCCGTTATTAGCCTAGCCATAAGGACGGTGTATTGTTGCGTGCCGCCCCACGGGTCGTGGCGTGTTCGGCCCGTCACGGGCTTCATGAAGTCCGCGTTGTTCCACTTCAATGGGTTGGTTTCTACCTCCCAGAGCCCCAGTTCTCTACCGGCTACTATAAGGCCGCTCATCCCACCGACGAAAGAAACGAGGTTTTTCCACGCTTCCTTTTGCACATATCGACTGGACGAGAACAAACTACGTGCCATAAAGAGCCTGCCACTCATCATCCGGAACGAGAAGAAGCCCGCATTGATAGCCGGCGTAATGTCTTTCAGCCGCCCAACAGGGCCTCGGCCAGACCAGTTTGCCAACATCTTTGAGACTTCGAGTGCTTCCTTCTGTATATCAAACTTCTCCCCAGGCCTGAGTACTATCTCCCCATTCGCTATCTTCTCATTCGTCTTGTAAATGTTGCCCATATGGCGTTTGAATATACGCCAGTTCATCACGTTAGTGCCTGTGATGTGGGCACGAGCCGAGATGCGTAACCAAGGTAACTTACGTGCCCACCTCTGGATGGGCCTCTCTCCGCCCAGTATCATGAACTCCTCTGCCCGCTTCCATGCGCTGGCCGATGCGCCCTCTAGGGGTCTTAAAAAGTCAGCCCCTATGGCGTCATACATTGGAAACAAAGGATCACGCTCGATGGCCTTATTCACCTGCTTCGCATAGTCATCAGACCATATGGAACGGAAACTATCAGCGTTCGCCAGCATAAACTCCTTCAGGTTGCCAAATATGAGGGGAGCCTGCTGACGCCACCAGGAAAGGTCAAAGGATGCCTTCTGGGCACGTATCAAGTTACCCACATCAAGGGTTGTCAGCCCCGCTGTCTTTGCGGCCTGAAGTAACCGATTCTTATGCTCCGGTATCATCACACCCTGCTCAAACGCAACTCTGTCCAACTCAGTCGGGAACGCTATCTTCTGACTAACACCCCGAGGCTCATCCGCAAGACTGGTCTTGAACGTCTCCAAGTCGAGTTGCTTTGCCGCAGCCGTGCGGGTATCGGGTGGGACATCCTTAGGTACGATAGGAGGATCAAGCAGTAGGCGTTGTTGTTTGAACGTCAGGGCGGGTTCAGTCGGGAACGCTATCTTCTGACTAACGCCCCTCGGGGCGACCCCTAAGCCAATAACCTCTTGTAGCGGCTTGCCCTCAACGGCGGTCACGACATCAGGGCCGAACACCCTCACGAGACGGGTGTACGCAGAGCCGCCCCTGATACCCGGTGCACGCGGGATAGGCTTGCCGAGGAGGGCGTTGGTGAGGGCAGTGGCGGTGTTGGCCATCTCCAACGGCTCGTCGGCCAACGTCGTGTACACCTTGTTAAACAGAGCATCGCGTATTTCGGGAGTCGCTATGTCGGGTAGGCTGGTGCGGGCGGTGGGTAGCTGTCCAGATAGCGTCTCGGTGCGCGCCTGAGCGATAGCCTGCTCGGCCGGGACACCTTGTTGGGTCAGTTCGGCGGCGCGGGCCTGTAGAGCCTCGGCGCGGGCTGCAAGGGCCTGTTTGCGCCACTGTTGGGTCAGGGCGTTGGCTTCTATCTGTTCGCGGCCCGTGATGAGCTTGCCGAACCAATCGAGGGCGTTGTCGGCCGCTGCGGGCTGGATCGTGGTGCCGGTAGAGGCGGGAGCCAGCGCCGGCGGGATGATCTCAGGGGGTGCCTGGCGTCGGAGTTGGAGCTCGAAGCCGGGGCGGACGTTGGCTGAGGACGGGGTTACGGGCGCAGGAGTAGTGGGTCGTACAGGGACATCTCGTATAGGACGTGGGATGAGGTCAGGGCGTCCTGTTGGCAGTTGCGGTTCGAGTCCAGGACGACCAGGGAACGCCGGCCCAGGGGCAACGGGCTCAGGTGGAGGTACAGGCGAAGGCCTTGCAGGGATTCTCGCTGGAGGCGTTGCGACAGGGCGTGGGCGAGTTACGTCCCTTGCCAATGCACGGCGGGCAGGAGCGGCAGCGGTTTGAGCGGCAGGACGGGCTACCGCACGGGCGGCGGCCTTGGCAGCACCAGTAGCAAAGAGCGGGTCCGTCACAAGGCCGACAGCGAGTTGCTGTAAGAGTGGGCGGTCTGAGAACTGGGCGTTGAGACGGCGGAGTTTTTCCCCTGTGGAGAGGTTGGAATCGAGTATCTCGCGAGCCCGCCGTGCCTCCTCTGGCGACGTGAGGCGGTTGAGCAACGGGATGCGTTCCAGCGTCTCGGCGACTCGGGGAGCGGCCGCAACACCTTCAGCGGTGGCGCCAACTGCGACTCCGACACCGGCGGCAGGGCCGAGGAAAGGCGCGGGGACGGTGAACGCAGGAATCGGACCAGGGATGTCGATGGTGGCACGGGGTAGTGGGCCACCTCGTTTACGGAGACCCAGGAGGCCACGGCCAGGAGAGAGAGGGCGACCGAAAATGCCTCCGCCAGTTTCCTGGCGCTGCTGTATCTGTTTCTTACGCTCAGATTCAGTTATACGTCGGGGCACAGATGAAATGACAGGGCGGGTGACCGGGGTGGGCGTCAGGGTAACGGGACGTTGCTGTATAGAAGCTTGGCGCTCCAGTTCATCTAAGCGTTCCTGCGTCAGGCCTGATGCAACGCCCTGGCGCTCACGAATACGCCTTTGTCGCTCTTCCTCAGTGACCATTAGAGGAAAAAGCGGATAGAGGGTGCGAAGCGGTTAGTCAAAGCGCCACGGAGCGCAGGTGGGAGGGCTGAGAAGCGCTCGGAGAACGGGAAGTCGGACAAGAAATCAGTGAAGGTCTGGCTGGGTTGATTACCTTCACGGAGCTGCTGCCCTAGATTGCCAAGGAACTCGTTCTGGATGGTCTGGAACTGGTTCTGGAAAAAGCGCTGTTGGGGTTGATTCTGTTGGTTGACGAACGAGAAGAACGAGGCACGGGGACTCTCTTCCAGCACATCGCTGAAGAAATCGGAGCCAAAGCCGAACTCGTTCTGGGTGGTCATTAGAAGGTGAAGCCCCTGTTGACGAACTCACCGAACAAGCTACGGGTCGGGAACTGCTCCTCAAACCGAGTGAACCTGTTGGCCAGAGCTCTGCTAAAAGCTCCCTGGAGAGCCGGAGCAAAGCGAGACCCAAGGGCCTGCTCAATGATTCCCGCCGCGTTAGGCTCGAAGAACTCACGGGCCGTTGCCTGCCCCAGCGTTGGGTCATCGGCTCGGAACGCTGCGGCAACCCCGGGTGTAAACGTTGCCGATATAGGCGCACTAGGCAGTCCGCCGCTAAGGAAGCTCTCGAAGGTTCCAAGGGGAGTGTCCGAGCCCCCTCCCGCTGCCTGGGCAGCTTGCGCTGCCAGCAGGGAATTTAGCCGCTGTTGAGTCACGTCTTGTACAGCACCCCGCAGGCCGGGAGCAAATGCGGTCTGGGTAAGCCCTTGGATGATAGCGTTCGCATTGGCCTCTGCCTGACTCGCTGCAGTCTCTTGCCCGACCGTAGGGGAGGCAGTACTAAAGGCTTGTCTCAGTGCAGGAAGAGCCCCACGCAGGACATCCCCTGCGGAGCCTCGGGCACCACGCAGGAAGCTCAGGAAAGTACCGGGTTGTCCAGCCTGGCCGAATTCAGTGAAGGCTTCGTCGGGCTGGCCGGCCGCAGTGGCAGCCTGCTGTGCCAGGAACGCCGCTGTAAGGGGTTTGCGCTGCCGTTCGAGGGCAGCACGAACCTGCGGGCCAGCCTGCGGTCTTTGGCCCGAGAGGAACTGCTCGAACTGCTGCCCGAGCGGAAGTTCCGCTGCAATCTCCTGCGCCTCTAGTGCTTCCGTCGGTGTCAGAGGTCTAGTCGTGCCTGTTGTGCCTGTTGTACCGGTCGTCGCAACAGGGGTCTTATCTATAACCCCTGCGCCAAAGATACTGTTGTTGAAGTTATCAACCATTGTAGCAAGGTTTGCGTCTGTGACGCCCCCGCCCGCTATATCCTTGCCCTCCTGGGTTTGCGCGTCCTCTGGACGGACCGCATATCCCCATGATATGAGCATGGCGACGGCGCCTTCCTCGCTTTTAAGCTGGGTCTCGAGTTCGGTTACAGCGGTGGAGACGCTATAGTTGATGTCCGTCCGTAGCCGCTCACGGATATTTCGGACGACCTCTGCATTAACAGCCATAATTGTTTAGCCTCCCGGTCCGAGTAACCCTATATTCGCCAATCGCTGCTCAGGTGTCAAGGCGCCGGGTCGAGGCGCGCCGGGTGGGAGAAGTGGGCCTGCTTGGGGAACTGGATTAGGGGGCGGTATGCCTTGAACGGCGGGCGGGAGTACCGAAGGGGCGACTCCAGCGCCGGCTGCGCCGTTCGCGCCATTAGTCTGACCGCCCTGTTCGCCGCCTGCCGCCTGCGGCCCTGTGAACATCTGCTTGAGCAACTCCTCGTAGTAGAACTGGGCAAGCTGGGGCCGGCCACGGTTTTCCATCGCCGCCATGAGGGTCCACAGCGCCGCCTTGGGCAGCATCCTCTCGCCGAGCTGCTCTTTGATGGAGTCGTCGATGCGGTCGGCGTTCTGCAAGCCCATAATCTCGTCTCGGATGAAGATATCGGGCAAAAGCGGGGTCGGCCCCTCCCTCGCCATCTGCGCTAGGGCGTATACACTCGCCTCGTCCTGCGGCAGCTTGGCGGCCAGCGTGATTTCAGGGTCTCCCCCGTTACGGATTACGTCGGGGCTGATGGACTCGCTGAAATACTGCCGGTTGTTGTCCCTGCCGGACAGTTCGATGGCCTGGTGCGCCCCGGTGGCGTACTGGTCGTTCAGCAGGTTGATAATCTGCTTGTACGCCACCTCGACGGCCCGCATCCGGGGCTCCAGTTGGGTCAGGATGCCCTGCCTCAGACTGTTTATCGCAAACCCCGATAGCTGGAACTGCAACTCGCCGAAAACCGAGTGGGGGAGTGCGCCGCGTTGGAGCTCAGAGCCGATCAGGCCGAGGTATGCCCCCGTTTCCTTCGCCATCTCCATCAGCCCCATCGGTTCGACATCTTCACGGCCCATCTCAAGCGAGACCTCAGAGCCCTGCCGGAACGGGTCTTCGTCCAGCGTCTTGGAGCCGTCGGACGACTTCACCTTGATGCCCTGCTTTTTGGACCGCGCCACCATCTCTTTCATCACCGACATGACGAAGTTCCAGGTCTCGTAGATGTCGCGGTCACCTTTATAGACCGACTCGCCATAGTATTTGAGCGACTCGTCCGGCGCCTCGTCGACGATTATGGAGGGAGAGGTTGGGACGACGTTGAGGAAGGCGGGGACACAGGAGCAGCCGTGGGGAGTGGGCTTTTTCAGCACCTTGCCGTCCATCACGACGGTGTTGATTTCCTGGTCGTAGTAGTCGTACACGTTGGTGCCGCGTTCTCCGATTCCCGTATCGGGAGGGAGCTTGATGCCGTATTCCGTCTCGATTTGGAGGGCGGTTTTGGAAGTCTTGTGGCAAATCCACTCCAGGTTATCGCTGCCCATGCCCCAGTAGGTGTGTAGGGGGTCGAATGGGGTTACGTCGACGTAGGAGGTGCCGTCCTTGCGTTTGACGATCAGCGCACGGCCCGCGAGCCAGCCCCGGACGGTGGAGTGGAACGCGAGCTGGTCTTTGACAGGCGTGAGGAGCCGGAGGACGAGGCGCTCGTCGGCCGCACGGAGTGAGCCGATGAAGAATCGTTCCTTGGCGTCGTTGATCTCGCGGTCTGAGCGCGGTCCCTCGATGTTGTTGATGCGGATGATGAGCTCTGCGCCGATTATCCACGCGATGATCTTGTCGGCGTACGTCATCGGCTCGTTGGAGGTGTAGATTTCGTAGCCCTCTTCGCCCTTGTACTCGCTCAGACGATAGAGGTCGTAGTCGTCACGGAAGCGCTGACGGAGGCTGGACGTTTCGCCTTCGTGTTTCTCGACTAGAGATATCACGTCTTCGGGCTTATTGGCCATTACGACGTCTCCACCATGCGATGCCCTGTTTGTCCGATACCTCTATACTGAAGCCGTACTCAGTAGACCGAAGGCGTTATCCCGGTCAACCCAGTCGTTAATCTGCACGTCAAGGCCCTCCGTTGCGAGTGAATCGGCAAACGCCTGGTGGAGCACCTGACGGATAGCGTTTCGGATTTTGGTGTTGGGCATCATTCAGTCCCGTATTTGGCCAGTAGTTCGTGGGTGGCGTCGTTACGCCGTTGTTGGGCCGCTGCGAACCCTTCTGAAAAGCCGTCAGCTTTGCCCTTGTCGTACCCGCCTTGGTATCCGTCCTGATAGCGGGAGTCGTCCTGGTCAGGCCAGTCTTTGTCAGCGAGTTCTACCACTGTTTCACCTTTATCGTGCCAGAGGCTTTACGCGCCGCCCCGTACTTTTCAAACAAACCGTACCACACCGCTTTAACCCCGTCGCAGTAGGCGTCTTCCGGCACCTTCCCCACGATATTACCATCACGGTCAACTTTCCACGAATAGGGCCGGGTCTCTCCGGAGCCAAATGGGTACGGAGCCGCCCCGAACTCACTCAATATACCACGCGCTCGAGGTGAGAACAGGATACCGGGCTCGTTTGTGAGAGGATTCACTTTCAAAAACGTCTTCAAACGTTCGATGCCGTCGGGTATCTTGATTCGATTCGACGCCATGTAGAGCCCCAGCCCGTCGGGAGGCGGGGCTTGCCACTGTTCCGCGATGGGGGACTGACCGTGGTGTTGATAGGCGTACACGTCCGCCACCCCGTACCGGATATCCTTGGCCCAGGGCCGGGATTGAATGATGGTGATGATGTCTTGGGTCACAAGGCCTTGTTCGTAGATTTCATCAAATACTTGGGGCCGGTCATCGATAATCTGCACCGCCTCCACCGCGTAAGCACTCGCCCCGGTAGTAGCCCCCGAGCCCCCGGGGTCGACCCACAGATACACGGGCTCACCCTTCTCGTACGCGACATCGCGGATGTGCAGGTCGGGCCGGAACTCCCCAAACACAATCCCTTTGGGTGTGACGGGAATCCCCGCAATCCGCTCCATGAAGAACTCGTCGGAGGACTCCCGTTCGAGTTTCAGTATTTCGGGGTCTTCTTTCCCCCCGGGATAGAGGTGAAAGTTCGTCCAAGAAGGCAGGGACCACGATTGCCGATCGTCCGCTCCCGACTGCCATGCTTTCCACAACGCGGTGTACCAGGGCATCTGGGTGCGCTCGAAAGTGCCGGACAGGAAGAGCCAGGCCTCTTTCGGCGCCACCCTACCCCTCATGCGCTCAAATGTCGAAACATCGAGCTGTGACGCCTCACATCCGATGATTCCGTCCGGTGCCTCTCGCGCCAACCGGCGATTGTCTTTTGCCGATTTGGTAACGATTCGAGTACCGTCCGCCAGGAGTATCTGGCCCGGGTCGACGCGTTTGGTCGCGTGACGTAACAACCCGAGTGCCTGGAAGTCGTCCACGAGATAGTGAAATTCCCGCTCCGTTTCGGCGTAATCCGCCCCCACCAGCCAGTAAAGTCCGGTCTCCTCCGGGTCGAACACGTGCCCCAGCAAATATGCCGCAGCACAGCGCGATTTGCCACTCTGTTCTCCTCCAGCCACCAGGTTGAAACGCTTGTTCGACGCCAGGATGGCGGACTGTTCGGGCGTAGGCTCAAACCCAACACGCTTGAACAGGTCCGACGCCACCCCGATTCCAGTAGGACGCTCAGCGGTTAGAGTCATTTGCGACCCCGCCTCTTCTGACTCGCAGCACGGATAGCCGCCTCCTGCCGACGAGCCCCCTTTTTCGACCCATGCGTCCCCAAAGTCTTCCCCGTCCGTGATACCAACTTGTACGACTTCCCCCTCTTCCGTATCGTCATAACTCCACCCCGAGCTCTACCAATCGTTTCGGTGGCCCGATCCCGTCAACCGCGTCCCAAACCCACCACTCACCACCCAATTTGCGCCCATGTCCCCCCGGATGGTCCCGCTGATACGCGCATTGGTAACTAAATGAGAACGCATATTCGCCCAGCTGGAGCCAAGACTGACATCCAGAATGGTCAATGAATCCCCCCGGGGCGGAG
>Ga0114912_1000534_pt1 | contig 18950 bp, 32 predicted proteins | sample MalvirDeepMed_51_FD_89713 | JGI IMG/M metagenome (GOLD analysis project Ga0114912, IMG submission 89713) | Marine viral communities from the Global Malaspina Expedition - Malaspina viral metaG DeepMed_51 | ecosystem: Environmental > Aquatic > Marine > Oceanic | place: Mediterranean Sea...
CCGATGGGGGCGGCGGTGGGCGATCCGTGCGTCGGGCTGGTCAGCAAACAGGGGACATACACGACGACCCGCTCCCCTGGGTCTGCGATCTCGGCAAACGCAACCTATACGACATCGAACGGTGCAGGGCTAGAATTTGGAACCATGCTGACCGCCCATGATGACACACATTCGTCGGCTGGTTCGGGAACGGTTGTTGATGGTGGCGCGGCAACGTCTAACGGCGGGGCCGGGTATTTGCAAGTGTTTAGCGTTGCCTCTGGCAGTGTCACAGTAAATTTACAGGAATCTACCTCAAGCGGTGGTTCATATTCGAACTTTATGACGTTCTCAACTGTAGCAACAGCGGGTGCGCCGACATCGGAGAGACTAGTGATGTCCGGCAATGTTGCTCGGTATCTGAAAGTGAGAACGACGGGGACATTTAGCAACGCAAAGATTGCAGTGGGATTCACGCGACTATAGGAGGTCGAAATCATGGCGAAGCAAACTGGTTTGGGCGATTACTTGGCAGTGGATGACTCCGGCGGTACGGCGCGAGATATCTCTAATGACATCGGAGATTACGGGATCAACATCGCGCAGGAGTTAGTCGAGACCACCGGCCTCGACAAGTCGGCGCGGGAACGGATTACCGGAATGTCTGACGGCGATGTCAGTCTCAACGGGTTTTTCAACGCGGCGTCGAACAAGAGCCACGACGTCTTCAAGACTCGCACCGGGACTCGGACGTTCGATCTGCGGATCGGCGGCAATAGCTCCTCCAATCCCAAGCTGGCGATGGAGATGCAGGTGGGGAGTTACGCGATAACGCGGGGATCGGACGGGGCGTTGACCTGGAGCGTAACTTTGAACCTCGCCGATGGCACCGTCCCGGCATGGTCGACAGTTTAGTGGTAGCAACTAAGAACGGCGTCAGGCCGTATATAATCCAGCGTCGGCGGGCGATCCTGGTATTCGCCCAGCCGGAGTACGAGGGCATCCACATCGAGGCTCGGCTGGACGTCGATCTGCGGACGTTCCTCGACCTCCAGCAACTCGCAGGGGCATCGGACGCCGATCCTGAGAGCCTGCGGGCCGCGTTCAGCATGTTCGGCGACCAGATTCTTGACGCCTGGAACCTACAAGACGAGGACGGCACGGTGCTGACGCCGGACGCTGAGGGATTTTTGGCCCTGCCGCCTGCGCTCGGTACTGCGATCCTGGGAGCGTGGAGCGAGGCCGCGACCACGGCGGGGGAAGCCTCAGCCTCGGAATAGCACGGTGGAAGTCTGTCCGAGGCGGCACCTATCAGGACGGTACGCCTATCGTTAGGCCAATTGAATTGGAACAGGCCGAGATGGTGGACGGCATCTGTCAACGGTATAGCTGCCTGCCCTCCGAGCTAATGGCCGAGGACGTCGGGATATTGCGGATGCTGGCAATCGTGAGCGAGGGCAAGGTGGAGGACGACACGAGTGGCTAATACCGTCACCATAACGGTCGACGCCGATACCAAGACGGCAGAGAAAAACGTCAAGGGGATGGGAACAAAGTTCCGGTCTGCCATGAAGGGCGTTGCTATGGCGGCTGGAGGTCTCACCCTGGCCGCTGGCGCGGCGGCGAAACTCGGCCAGGAATATCAGGAGGCGACCAACACCATCGCCGCCGGAACCGGTGCTACTGGTGAGCAACTGGAGGGGCTTAACCAGTCGTTCAAGGATGTCTGGGCAGATGTGCCGCAAGACGCTGCGGCAGTATCCTCGGCGATTGCGGACATTAACACTGAGATGGGGTTGGAGGGCGCGGCGTTGGAGGACGTCACCAAAGCCTTCCTCGATGTTTCCAGGGCGATGGGAGAAGAGGCGGGGCCGATGATTAAATCGGTCGCCGACTCCATGATCGCCTTCGGGGTTCCGGCTGAAGATACACGCTCTCAACTGGACAAGTTGACCACGGCCTCCCAGGCGGTGGGTGTGCCGATGAGTACCCTTGCGGATACCGTCGTCAAATTTGGCCCGCAGTTGGCAACGATGGGCCTGAGCCTTGACGAGGCCACTGCACTGGTCGCGAACATGGAAGCGGCGGGGCTGTCGGCCTCCAAAATGATGCCGGGACTCAACACGGCAATCGGAAAGCTGGCGAAGGAAGGCGTCACCGATGTTACGGCGGGTCTCATGGATATGATCGCCAGCATTCAGAACGCTGAGACAGATACCGAGGCGCTGGCAATTGCGACCTCCAACTTCGGCGCAGGTGCGGGCATTCGATTCAAGGACGCTATCGACAAGGGCGTGTTCTCCCTGGAGGATATGCTGGCGGCGATGGAGAATTCGGAGGGGAAGGTCGCCGAACTCGGAGCGACCACCCTGACAATGTCCGACAAGTTCGACATTATGAAAAACAGGGTCAAAGGCGCGCTGTCTCCCATCGGTAATGTAGCTACGGCCCTCGGCCCGTTAGTGATAATGATCCCCGCAATGACTACCGCCATCGCGGCTATGGGGTCTGCCCAGATTATAACGACGGCGGCAACGTGGCTCCAGACGGCAGCTATGGCCGCGCTCAATATCGCGATGGGGCCGATTGGGCTGATCATCCTGGGGATAGTTGCGGCAGTCGTCCTGGCAATCGCAGCCTTCAAAAACTGGGATACCATCGTCCGGTTCTTCAAGGAAACCTGGGAGACGGTTTCTAGCGCGATTAGTGAAGCGTTCGCGAAACATTTCGCGTGGCTGCTTCCGGGCGGTGCATTGCCTAATGCGATTGAAACTGTCAAGCAAACGTGGGACTCAGTCTGGAATGCTGTCACGGAAACCTGGGAGACAGTGTCAGGTGCGATCTTTGATGCGTTCAATTCCAATTGGGGCTGGTTGCTACCAGGCGGGGTATTGATCAAGGCGATTCAGTTCATCAAAAAACATTGGGAGGACATCTGGGCGGCGATTCGCATCCTGGCAATTGTTGCGTGGGAGAAGATCAGCGAGGTATTTGTAGACAAGTTTGGGTGGGCGTTGCCGGGTGGCGCTTTGCATACCGCTCTGAACAAGATCAAGAACACATGGGACTCAGTCTGGAATGGCATCACGGGTACGTTCGCCGCTATCGGCGGCTTTATCCTGAGTGTCTGGATAGACCATTTCGCGTGGTTGCGTCCCGGCGGTGCGATTCACAAGGCCCTGGATGCGTTCCGTAATAAATGGGAGTCTATTTGGGACGCAGTTGGGGGCTTTGTGAAAGGGCCGGTCAATCTAATCATCGGCGGTATCAACAAGCTGCTCGACCTGCTAAATGCAATTGACATGGGCTGGGAACCGAAGAAGGTTCGCGGCGTAACGGTCATCCCAGGGTTCACGTTTGCGCCGTTCAATTTTTCGCCCATTCCGAAGCTGGCCCAGGGCGGCATTGTCCGGTCGCCTACCCTGGCGATGCTCGGCGAGGGTGGCCCAGAGGCGGTGGTGCCGTTAGGTAGGGCAGGCGGCATGGGTGCTATCATTATCAACATAATGGGGCCGACCTATGGCATGGACGATTTTGAAGACCGAGTCGCCGAGGCCGTTAGAGATGGCGCGAGGCGTGGTGGGTTCCAGGGAATCTTGGCAACGGCATAGAGGAGTAGCATGGCGAACGAACTGAAGCACGGCAGCGTCGGCACCGAACTGACTCAGGCCGAGTGGGAGGGGATCGGGACGCACGTTGTCGCGAACCAGGCCGTGGGCGACATAGTTTATGCCGATACGACCGCTCAGCTTCTCAGGCTTGGAATCGGCTCGACGAACGATGTGCTGCGAGTCACGTCAGGCAAGCCGGACTGGCAGGCCACCACGTTTATCACCGGGCTGGGAACGGTCACGACAGGGGTCTGGCAGGGCACGGATGTCGGGGTGGCTTATGGAGGGACGGGTGTCAGCACTCTGACCGCCAACGGAGTCCTGATCGGTAACGGCACCTCTGCTATCGGGGCTGTCGATATGAGTACCAAGGGCCATCTGCTGATCGGCGACGGCTCCGGTAATCCTCAGATGCTTGGTGTCGGTACTAACACCCACGTAATGACGGCTGATTCGGGCGAGACGACGGGCGTGAAGTGGGCCGCACCGGCTGCTGCTGCTGCCGGAAGCTTGACGGGATCAACCCTTGCCAGTGGCGTCACGGCATCCAGCCTGACCAGCGTCGGAACCATCGCCACTGGCGTATGGCAGGGGACAGATGTAGGAGTGGCATACGGTGGCACGGGCGTATCGACCCTGACCAGCAATGCCGTCCTGACCGGCAACGGGGCAAGCGCGATCACGGCAGAAGGGAACCTCACGTTTGACGGGTCAACGCTGACGGTTGATGGCGACCTCACATTTACCGGTTCTCAGTCGATCAGTACCTCGTCAGGCAATCTCTCGCTGAACGCTGCCGCTGGTTCTGCCATACGGCTAAACGATTCTCAGGCTAATGTTGATGTTGTCATTGAATCGGATGCAGCAGATAACCTATTTCATGCAGATGCAGGCACAGGTACTATTGGTCTCCTGCGGAGTGCGTCAGGGTCTTCGGGTGTCATAATTGGCGGCTCCATCACGGGAGCTAACGGTTTTGATGCAGCAGGATTGGCGGTGTTGACTGCCGTCACTCCCGATCCTAGTGACATTGGATTTGTTGTTAACATCGAGGGAACGGTTATAGAGGCGGCAAGCGGCACCCACACAGATATGGGCCAGTTGCGGGTCAAAGGAAATGCGGTCACAACCGCTGGTGGTGGTACTACAACCGATGCTTCTACGGTGTGGATAGCTGCCCCCATGTCGGGAGCTACAAATAATTATGCTCTCGTAGTTGACGCTGGCGTTTCCCGGTTCGACGGCGACATAGACCTCAACTCCACTGGCACCCTCCTGAACGTTGGCGCGTCCGGCAACGACTGGACGGCGGCGAACCTCCTACATGCTGCCCCGACGAGCGGGGAGCAGACAATTCGATGTCAGAACACAAATGACGCATCAGGTTATGGCGCGAGGGTACAGGTGAAGGTCGCCGGTTCATCGTCAGGGGACGGGTTTTTTGAGTGGATAGAGGGTTCCAACCACACCTTCCGCATGGGCATCGACGTTAGCGCAAGTTTGCTGGTGTTGACGAGAGGCACGGCTCTCGGCACGGACGACGTATTCCGTGTAACGGACGCCTCGCCTCCCGTTATGTCCTATAACGCCACTCATCCGACTGGTACATTTGACTATGTCTGCGGTACGTGTGGCAGGCATGAGGCCGAGATCTTTACGTGTTGCGGGCTGGTCGAGTGGCACGACGACGTGGAGGACTATCGGGCGATGGCCCTGCGCGAACCCGGCGCTCTCGACTACATGGAGCGCGTCGGTGTAATCGAGCGGACTGTAAACAATGAGGGCGACCCCGAAGTCTTCACTGTTCTGGGTCGAGATTTTGAATTTTCTATGTCGGCAGTGTTCCAAAATCGGCAGCGTATGGACGCCCAGAACGAGGCGACGAACGAGCGATTGGCCCGGATAGAGGCCGCGATAGGAGTATAGACATGGACAACGACCAGGCTCTGGCGATATTAGTGGTCAAGCGGGACGCAGTTAATGCGGCGATCAACGGCCTGAACCGCTATCGGCAGGAGGCCGAGAACTGGAAGGACACAGCCAAGACCGCGCAGATGGACGCGGTGAAGGCCGATGCTACGACCGTCGGGGCTGACCTGGCTGCATGGGACGGGAGCGACTCATAGATGGCACCCAATTTGCAGATTACTGACGAAGACCTCCAGGCGCTCCTGAACCACAACCCGCTGGCGGCAGAGCAACTCCGACGGATCATGGCCGAGCGACAGCGGGACGAACTGGTAGCCGAACTGGACGAGATGAAAAACGGGGCTGGCCCCGTCGAAATTATCACGGACAGAGTCGGTGCCTAGTTACACCCTCCTCGTCGATTGGAACAACGACGGCGACTTCACTGACGCGAACGATGACGTGACCAGCGATACCCTGTCGATTGCATGGGAGCGGGGGCGGGACTACGCCTCGGCCCTTCTCGGTCGGTCGATAGCCGGTAAGCTCACGGCTACCCTGGTCAACACTGCTGGCAAGTACTCTCCGTCCAATACCTCCTCGGCCCTGACTGGCAAAATCCTGCCGGGGCGTACCGTGCGGCTCCAGGCCGGGAGCGGGAGCTTCCCGTACACGTTCCCGCTCGCGTTCAACGATGGCGTCAGATGGCAGGGGAAGCTGGATCGCATCCTGCCTGCCCCATCGACCCTGGGGGTCAAGACCTGTACTTTAGTGGCATTTGGTATATTGGGCTATCTCAACCAGTTTGAGACGCAGCTTGCATCTCAGACCAACCGCCGGACGGATCAGGCCGTGGGGGATATTCTCGACGACGTGGGCTGGACGGAAGCAGCGGATCGTGACCTGGACACCGGGCAGACCACGATCAGCCGGTTCTGGATGTCGCGGAAGAAGGTCATCGATGCTCTTCGGTTAGTCGAAGAAGCTGAGGCCGGATTTATTAAGGAATCCAAGAGCGGCCAGGTGGCATTTGAGAATCGGTTTCACCGGCTAACCGAGACGGCGTCCACGACCTCCCAGGCTACCTTCTCCGACGCATCCGGTGCCACGCACAGCTACGTGTCGCTATCCCAGACAGACCCGCTTACTACGATCATCAATCACGTCGAGGCAACGGCCAGAAAGTTTGACACGGCCTCGGTCGCTGTACTCTGGACGCATCCTGAGACCGGTTCGGATTCGCCCACCCTGGCTCCCGGTGAGGCCAAGACATTTGAGGCCGAATTTCCGAACCCTGACGCAGCGAATAATGCGATGGAGGTCGATGCCTGGACGACTCCGGCAGCGACGACGGATTACCTCCTCAACTCGGCATCCGGTGGTGGCGGTACGAACCTGACATCTGATATTACCGTGACCCAGGCCAAGACCGCTGAACGGATGGCAATCACGTTGACCAACTCAGCCACCGGATCGAGTGGTTACCTGACCAAGCTCCAGGCCAGAGGGACGGCAGTATCCACCAAAAACCCGTGCATCGTCAGGGCCATCGACACCACCTCGCAGGGGATTTACGGGGAACGTAAATATGTGGCGAAGACCAAGTTCATCCCGACGACCTCCGAGGCTCAGGACTGGTGCGACTATCAGATGGCGATCTACGGTTCGCCCATCGAGATTCTGACGATGACGATTCCGGCAGCGACTCAAGGAAATATCGGGCAGGTCTTGAATCGTGACCTATCGGAGCGGATCACCGTCACCGCAACCAACGATGCAGCCCTGGGCATCAGCGGGGATTTCTTCATCGAGCATGAGAGGCACAAGGTCGGGGACGGCGGCAAGGAACACATCGTGACCTGGAAGCTCTCGCCAGCGTCCGGCGGCTATTCTCAATTCTGGGTGCTGGGGACGAGCGTCCTCGGTACGTCCACGATACCGGCATTCTGACATGGCTTGGACTACACCGAAAAGCTGGACGAGTACGATGGCGGTTGCTGGCGACCTCAACACTCACATCCGCGACAATCTGCTGGTGCTATCGACACATGCCCACTCTGGCGCGGCTGGCATGGGTTCCTCGACGCTCTCAGGGGTCTCCCTGTCGGCCCTGGCGGTACCGGTACTCGCAGACCAGTCGGGCAATCCATCGACGGCGGGACGTCTCCAGCGCAACGGGAACAATCTGGTGTATTATGGGGCCGTGCTGGTCGGCCTCTACGCTGACGCAGTGGCCGGGACTGCGTCCCACCGGACTCTTGGCACAGGCTCGACCCAGGCAGCGGCTGGTAACCATACCCATGTATAGAGGTGCCGCTGAATGAGTATGACGACAGTCACGGCCCGACCGATGATCCGGCAGGCGAAGCGACCACCGCCTCCGGCCCTCATGCTAATCAGCCGAATCGTATCCCACGGTTTCATCTACGAGTTCCCGTTCCGGTTCCCGATACAGTAGGAGAGAAATATGGGCTGGACTGCACCGAGAGATTGGTCAGCTATTAGTTCAGGCATCGTCACGGCGTCTAGCCTCAACACCGACGTGCGCGACAATATGCTCGTTCTCAGCACCCACACCCACACCGGAGCGGCTGGATTCGGCGCGTCGAGCATGTCGGGTCTAACTCTCGCGGCCCTGGCAACTCTCACGTTTGCCGACCAGAGCGCCAATCCTGACGCCGCTGGCGAGCTTCAGCGGAACGGGAACGACATCCTCTGGTACGGCTCGTCCGTCGTCAACCTGACAGCGGCAGACGCCTCGGCGGGGACTGCCAGTTTGCGAAGCCTGGGAACAACGTCGGTCAAGGCGGCGGCTGGCAATCACGGGCATGATATGGGTGATTTGACGCCTACTATCAACGCTTCTGGCGGCTCTTCAAGTGGTGGTTCAACCTCTATCGGTTATGCTACTGTAGTTGCCGCAGGCGCAAACACTTATTTAGAGGTTGGGATTACTCCGTCTGTAGATGTGGCTCTGGTGGCCTCAACAAATTGGATTTTCACAGGGCAAAGTGGAAGTTCATCATATTCGGCAGTTCTGCTGATTGACGGCACTGCACAAGGTTCTGCGCAGACTGGTGCTGTTGGTACTGGGGCCGCGGTACAAGCCAATCAACAGGGCATGAAAGCTGTCTCAGGCGGCTCCACATACCTGGTAAGGTCTACGTTCACGAACACACATGGGTCGGAGGCGTTGCTGGTTATTACTAGTGTAAATCGTCATGCGGTAGCGGTTAGTTAGAGGATGATAGACGAGCAGTTCATGCTGAAGACCGCTGAGGCGCTGGGCGGGGGGCTGATAGCCTCGATCAGGGTCGATGGCCATGACAGTGATGTCAGTAATGACAGTGAAATACATAACTTATCTAACGAAGAGGTTCTTGAGTTCTAGAGATGTCCGTAGCATCTGATCTGATAGATAAAGTCCAGCGAACCGGGGCGAAGTTCGAGCTAACACCTACCGGCTTCAATGTTCGATGTGCGCCGGGTTCCGTGCCACAGGAATTCCAATCAGACCTACGCCAACACAAGCCGGAGATACTCCGCCACCTCATTCAGCAGCGGTGCGAGCCAGTCTTCCCGCACCCATGCCAACGTGACGATGAGATGAGAGAACTGGTGCGGAGGGTCGAGGAGGAAGGGTACGTCTTGCTGTGGTCGGACGTGTTGCGAGACTTAGTGGTCTTCCATCGCGATGATGTTGATCCCGCTGCAGCGGGGGCTGCTATGGTAGTGGTATGGTTCCGCATCAGTGGCGACTGATCCTCAACAGGAACTTGAAGAGTCCCGGCAGCGGATTGCCGAATTAGAAGCACGCACTAAAACTACGCTAACTGGGACACAATTTCTAACTATTGTGTTGGTCGGGCCGTTGTTTCTGGCTTTCGTAACATTGGGAGTGCTGATCGTTTGGAAGACCACCTCCAAGCCTGCGGAGATAGCGCCGCATCTCGATATCATACTCGTGGCCTTCTCCATATTTGCGCTGCCCGTGACCAGTGCCGCAGGCGTAATCGTGGGCCTTATGAGTGATGAAATTAAGGGACGGATGAAGCCAGATGAATGAGAAAAAGTTTCGGTTCTCGATGCCAGGGCTGACCCTCAAAATCCCTGGGATATCCCGGCTCAGGCTCCCGCTGCCTGGAGGACTATATCTCGGTGGCGGGAAGCTCATCGTTGCATCACTGTCCACGGTTGTGCTGGGATTCCTGGCGGCGACGTTTTTGCTCATTTCGTCAGGCGACCAGGAGATTATCTGGCCGATGGTCGGGGCGTCCTATGATGCCCCTTCGATGATCGGGTCTAGGGTGGTGGACGCCGAGTTCCCCACAGATCGCAGCCAGACGCTGGAAATTAACATGCCAGCGGGCATCAGGATCGACGTGATCAGCTTCACCAATGTGTCGTTGGGCAAGTCCGGCATTGCCGATGCGTTCCAACTCTCGGGGACATCGACATCCGACGTGATAACCATCGACACCCTGATAATCCGAAATTCCGAGTTCCCGACGATGGACTGGGCCAATGGTGACATCTACTCGCTCCACGCCACGTCCTCGGTAGTAGCGGCGGGCCATACGTTCAGCCCCACGATGAGCAGTACCACCAACGACGTGGTGATCGGCTCGGGCAGAGGGGCCACCAGCTACATCGCGAAGGACATGGTCGTTGACCGCATCATCCTCCGACAGACTACCACGGGCGGCGACGTGATCATCGACACGATGATACTGGACGGCGTAAGGGCATGGACGGGCGCCTTCAATGCAGACTATTTTGAGATCGGGCGGGTGATCCTAGAGGACGTCAGGATTGGAGACGACGGGGATATCGACTCGGCTGATCTGATTCTACACTCCTCGGTGTCGGTCAACACAGTGTATGATGGCGTGGTCGAGGAGCCGGTGTTCATCCGATAGAGGTAGATTATGGAACATCTCACGCACTTCCTCGGAAAATTAAGACCCCAGATATTTTTGGCCCTGGTGGGCCTCATTGTGATCGCCATCCTGTCTATCCGGTCGGGCCAGACGGAGATCGCCGTTGGGTGCATCGCCGGGATAATCGCCCTCAGCAAGGATGTGTTGCAGTCCGACGCATGATAGGATAGAGCGTCTCCCTTCTCTGGGCCGGGGCAGAGGATTAGCCTCTCGCTGCCTCGGCCCCTTCTATTACCCTCTGGCACCACATTCCCCACCCTGGCCCTGTACTAGGCGTCTACGGACAATCTGTTAACAGATTCCCGTGAGGCACCTGTTACCTACGCCGCTAGTCTAATTCCCCATCCTCGCCCCGATTTGCCCCAAATAGGGCGAATTCTGTCGATTTCCAGCAAATTGGCGAAATTGCGTAAGATTCGTGCCTGATTTATATAGATAAGTAGGTGACAACGGAAAACCGGTATAGTAAGATAAGGGTGGATTAAGAAGAAGGGGGACACGATGACAGAGTTGCAGGCACGGCGAGAGGACGCGAAGGCGGCAGAGGCTAGTCGCCAGGACGCATACCACAACGGGGCCGACACCGTGGTGGTCGGGCTGAGGATGACGCGGGCGCTCCGAGACGTTCTAGTCGAAGCGAAGGACAACAGCATCGGCGAGTTCGGCGGTGGCGCACTCGGCCCGTACTTGGTGGCGCAGTTGCAGGACGCCATACGGAATCGGTAAGCACCCTACGGGGAGAAGGAGACGAGACATGGCAGAGGCTATAGCGGAGATCAGGGCATTGCTGGACACCGGGTTCTTGACCCTGGCCCAGGCAGAGCGGATATTGGCCCGCTGGGAGGATGCGCGATGAGAGCAATCAGCAAGGGACAGCGAGACAAGGTCGCGAGGGCGCTGGAGCAACACCAGAGCTTCGGCGGCTCCTACACCTGGACACCGCCTAGCAGCGCGAGCGGCAGACGGTCGATGGAGCAGAAAAATAACTGGAGCGTGGGATTCCGGCACGAGGGCGTCCGGTACACCTACACGTCCTCAGTCCGATGCTCGGCCAGGAACGTCTACTACAAGGGATATTTCCTGGTCGGCGGGGAGCGCGTCACCGTACGCAAATTCAAGGCGCTGGTGTAGCGATGGAATGCATAAATAAACGCCACGCCCGTATCGCAGCGGTGCTGGCCGCTGTCCAGCTTGAAACCGACGACCCGCCGGGATGGGAGTTCGACATGGTCGTGCGCGGTCTAGCGACATACTTCATGGACGAGGCTATTGTCAGCAAGCGGATCAAGAGATTCGACACGCGCGAATTCATCGCCGCTTGTAACGTCAACTCAAGCCCAGCCACCTATCCTACGAGCTTTATTAACCCTGAGCGGCCCCGCGGGGGCGAGAGGAGACAGAGATGAGAGAACTCGGAACGATGGTATTCTGCTTGGCCTGCCACTCGGTGGTCTGGGCGCATGACAACGGGCGCTGGGGCGATGTGCGGGCCGTTCTGAACGTCATGAGGATCAGGTGCCGTCTCTGCGGCGATGGGATGGAATGGAAGGGCTTCGACGGTTACGTCATCACGACCGACACGATGAAATCCTATGGCCTGCCGTCGGTCTGGATGACTATGCAGCGGATCGCCGTAGACAATAATCTGGCCTGGGAGAACAGCCCAGACCTCGTATGGTTCGACCGTGACAGATAGCAACCAGATACTGATCTGCACACCGTGCTGGGCCGGGAGGAACGAGATGATCTACGAGCATCGTTGCAGTCCTCGGCCCCAGACCTCCTGCGAGTGTCCCTGCGTGGAGCGCAGGCATAGTGACCTGGACACAATCGACGAGGATCACGACAGGGGATATTATCGCGACATCTGGACTGGTCACATCGAGCGGTACTAACCAGGAGTTAAGCCCGAAGCGTCGCCTCGCAGCCAGCGGGGCGGGTCTCATCACCGGCAGTGGTTCGGGCCACTGCCAGAATCGAGTGGGAAGGAGCGAGGACATATCGGCCCGACAGGGTGGGCATTGGCGATGTTATAGCGGAGCCAAGCCCAAATATAGTAGCGAGAAGGAGGGGCATCATGCCCGCAGGAATTACAGAGACAGACGGGATGGCTTACGTTGGCCGCAGGCCGTGGCACGGTCTGGGGACTTACGTCGAGGGTCAGGCGATGACAGCGGCCCAGGCGGTTGAGGCTGCGAACCTGGACTGGGAGGTGGTGGCAGAGCCGGTCTACCGGGGCGGGCTAGGCTATTACAAGGAGATCAAGGGCAAGAAGGCCATCGTCCGCAAGGACACCGACGAGGTCTTCGGGGTCATGAGTGACGGATACACGCCCGTCCAGAACCTGACCTGTTTCGACGCGATCAACGCGGTCGTCGGCTCCGGTGACGCGACATTTCACACGGTCGGGAGCCTGTTCGGTGGTCGCCGGGTCTGGATGCTTTGCCGGCTCCCAGGCGACTACAAGCTGGACAACGGCGAGAAGCTGGAGAGCTTCATTCTCCTGGACAACAGCCACGACGGGACGGCTGCGCTCAGGATGCGCCTAACGCCCGTGAGGGTGGTCTGCTCCAACACCCTCGGAGCGGCCACCAGCAGCAGGGCGGCATTTGCGGCGAAGCACACGTCGGGGATCATGGGCCGGGTCAACGAGGCCCGCGACCTCCTCGGCCTCAATGCCGCATACATGCAGCGGCTCATGGACGACGCCAACCGGATCGCGGAGCAAGCCTGGAACCACGACGAGATGAAGGACATGACCTACAAGCTCCTCGATCTCGAACCCGACATAGCTATCGACCGGCAATACGGGGTCAAGGCTCCGGCGGCAAGCAAGCTCCTCGACCTGTTCTACCTGGGTCAGGGCAACCGGGGCGAGACCCGCTGGGATGCCTTCAACGCGGTCACCGAATACCTGGACTACAGCCGGGGCGGTCGAGCGGTCGCCAGCATAGACTCCACCGATGACAAGGTAGTCTCTGGGCGGCTCCAGAACTCCTGGCTCGGTGGCGGTGGGGAGGTGATGCGGACGCAGGCTTGGTCGATCCTCGTCGGATAGGGTATCATCTAGTGGTTGACGATGGTAAACTATAACCTCCCACCGTCAGCCCCTACCGGCTGACGACCCCTGGGAGTAATAACGGAGAGGAGGTGATACACATGCCAATGGGTAAATGGGGAACGGTAACTGAGGCCGCTCTTCACTACGGGATCACGCGGCAGCGCGTGGTCAGGCTGATTGCGAAGGGCGCGTTCAGGGGCGCTCGGAAGATAGAGATGCCGCGGGGCGCGGTCTGGCTCATACCGTACCCATTTGCGAGGCGAGAGTTACGAAATGGACGGCCACCGAAGGCCGCTGAGAAGGGAGATTAACGTGAGGCTACAAGAGGCACAATCCACGCTAGACCTGTCCTTGGAGGAATTGATCGATGAACTCGTTACCGCCAGAGACAGGCTCAAGGGAATGGAACAGGCGGTCTATTACACCGAGCGGGCGATCATCGAGGCTATGCAGGAGCGAGGCGCGACCGTAATCAAGAGCGACGCTGGCGAGGCTACCCTGGTTACGCCAGTGACATACGACTATAGCATCCTGGCCCGCCTGCGGGAGATCACCAGCCCAGACGACCTCGTCGGCTACACGCCGGATCGGGAGGTCGTGAAGCGGGAGCCGGAGCGGTGGAACATGACCCAGGCCAAGACCCTGGCGAAGCTCTCGCATGACCACCGGGCGATCATCGAGGACGCCAAGATACCTGGGAATCCCAAAATTCAATTCAAGGCCAAGCCGACAATCAAGGGAGGGAGATAATGTCAGACCGAATTGAAACCGAGGCTACAATCGTAACCGTCACCGACGACGCAAGCTGGAAGTATTCCATCGAGGCAGACATCCCGGCGTTCGACGGCGACCGATCATATAGGTATCTGGTCTGGAAAAAAGACCAGGGGCCACCGCCGCAGATCGGCTCCACCGTGATGGCGACCTTCGCGGCCTATCAGCGGGCCAAATACTACATCGATCGGGGCGACATCGAGGCTGGCCCCGTCGACGGCACCGAGAAGGACTACCAAGTCACGTGGAATATGATCGCTTCTCGGCCCGCCGGAGCGCCGAACGGAGCAGCCCCTAGTAGTTCCACGGGCCAGACCCCTAACGCGCCTCTCCCGCGATCCTCGGACGCCTCTGGAGTGCCTGGGGTGGTCTACCGCCCTGCACCAACGCCCGATGAGCGGCAGGCCGAAGCCCTCGCAAAGTTCCGGCGGGAGGTCGAGGGGGTCAACGACCGCAAGGCTGTCAGCGATATCCTGGCGATGGTGGAGCCGGGAGTCTATGTGCTGGACGGTCTAATTTTCGACGCCGAGAAGCTGGCCGGATGGTACAACACGCGGATGGCGGCACGGTGCGAGTCCCCGCTCGTGCAGGCGGCTCAGGACGCGGGCGCGGTCGTGATCGAGGTGGAGCAGAAGCCGGAGGATGGGCCACCACCGCTGAAAAACAAAGCGGAATTATCCGAGTGGGTCACGACCCAGGGATGGAGCAAGGAGCATATATCTCGTGTACTACAGGACGGTGGGTATGCATCCTCTGGCGCGTACCTGGAAAAACCTGGCAACACGGTGCAAGGGCTAGGCGAGTTTTTGTACGCCAAGCTTGTCGACAGGTCGCTGGACTGGTAATGCCCTGCACACCTGATAACTGCGATCTCCACGACTACGCCGTACACCCAGGCAGCGGCTGGTGCCGCGCCGTCGATACCGCATACTACAGGTCGCTGCATACGTCCCGGTCGAGTTCTCGCACTGACGAGGACTTGGCCGGGGCTATTTTGCGTCTGGGGGATATTCTGGAGCGGATGGAGCGACAGCCCAAATGGTCGCCACCGTCTACTCCGCAGAAACGCGAGCGAAAGGGAGGAACACCGTTATGACATTAGAGCTAACCATTCCGAGACTTGAGGCTCTCGGCACCACCTATATCGTCCGCTGGGCCGAGGGCGTCACGATTCGAATGGAGCGGATATACGAACACCGGGACTACCAGGTTGATGCCGAGATCACGATCAGTGACGAGGAGGAGCTATCGCCTCATTTGCTTGGCCCGGTGCGAACCTCGATTACAAAGACGTGGCGATCGGTTATCGCTGACCTCGACCATGTCTCCGAGCGAGGGGACTGGCGTCAGAGGCTGACCCAGGCGTCCATCCTGGTGTTGGAGCGATACCGGGCCGGGGTGCCGATAGTGGCCCTCGGCGCGATAGAGACGCCTGCGGCGATTGCTGAGGTCTTGCCGGGGATCGTCTGGCAGAATCTCCCGACGCTGGTCTATGGCGCGGGAGGGATCGGCAAGTCCCAGATGGCCCTCGCATGGGCGTCCGCGCTACATACCGGCACCCAGGTCGGTGGCCTCAAGGCGATCCAGGGCAACGTCCTATTCCTCGACTGGGAGACGAGCGACCGGATGACCTGGCATCGGAACCGTGGCTTGCTAAATGCCGCAGGCGTAGAGTCGGGGTCGTGGCCTGACCCCGACCATCCGCAGGCTGGCAGGACGGGGATGGTGTTTTACCGATTTATGTCCGGGCCGGTCTGGGACTCCGTCGAGTTCCTCAAGGCCGAGGTCGCACGGCTCGGCATCAGGACGATAGTGATCGACTCCGCTGGCCCTGCCTGCGGCGGGGAGCCGGAGAGCGCGGCTCCGACCCTCAAGTTCTTCGATTCTTTGCGGGATATGTCAGACCCTAACGATCCCGTCCAGTCGATCATCCTGGCTCATGTTACACATGAGGCGCGGAAGGGCGGGAGGTCTTCGCCATTCGGAAGTGTCTACTGGATCAACCTCCCACGCAACGTGTTTGAGCTAGCTGTAAGCGCCGGACAGAGGCAGAACCACTCGGACTATGCCCTACACCACCGGAAGTCGAATACCGGCTCTCTACGGCCACCTCAGGGCTTCCGGCTGACATGGGGACAGGATGGCTGTTCTATCGACGAGTTGGACATCCGGCAGAACGCCAAGCTGGTGGCCGGTCTGCCCCTGGGAGAGCGGGTCAGTATCGCGATCAGCGAAAACGGAGCCATGAGTACGGCAGACCTTGCAGAGCTACTTGACGCCCCTAGCCGCAGCCTATCGGCCACGCTATCGGGCGACGACAGGTTCGTGAGCCAGAACGGGCGGTGGGAGACTACCGAGCCGCTAGGGGTTAACGGCTGTACCACCTAGACGACCTAGCATAGCCACCCAGGAGGTGAAGGGATGACACACAACTGCACGACCAACTCGGAATCGTTCCACAACCCAGTTTCGCGATGTTGCGGCATCGAGGCCGGTGACGACACGCCGCTCACCGTGTGTCCTCGTTGCGAGACCCTGACGGCCTGGGAGTGCGCTGACTGCGGCGCACTAGAGTGGTTGCCGAGGGGACTGAGGGGGGTAACCGCCTAACCACCATGATGACGACGACTCGATGTATTTTCAAGCGAGAGAAGGAGATCAACTGTATGGCTACGACAACGAGAACGAATACTTATCAGCGCAGGTGTCAGCCGGACGATATGCGATACGACGCTTATCACATCTGCCGGGAAGGCTGCTATTGGATCGCCGAGCCGATCGACCATGTGATGGCGGCGAGAATCGTTCTACTCACGCCGGAGATCGCCCTGAATTGGCTGAAACGGAACAGCCATAACCGCTCGTTCTCGCGTGATTCTGCGCGACTGCTAGCGGCTGAAATGGATCATGGCTACTGGCGCGAGAATGGTGAGGCGGTGATATTCGACACCAACGGCATCCTGATCGACGGGCAACACCGGCTCCAGGCCGTGCTAAATTCGGGTCACGAGTACCTCGTCCCGGCCATTACTGGCATCCAGCCTCTTGTCAGGCCCACCGTCGATACGGGGAAGAAGCGGTCGGGCGCTCAGAACTTACAGATGGCCGGGGAGAAGAACGCCGCAGCCCTAGCAGCGGCGTTGACGCTCTGGAAGGGTTACGTCGCCCATGACCTCCGTGCCATGACCCATCCGGCGTCTGCATCGCCGGAGCAACGGACGACCATCCCCAGGATTATGGAAGACCTGGAGCACTATCCTGAACTCAGAATAGCTACCGAGCGATCTATGGCGCTGCGTCCAGCCGGTCAGGGACGGGCGCTCATCTCCGCGTCGGAGGCCACTCTGGTCTGGCAGGCCATCACTTGGACAGGAGCCACCGTAAAACGTGCCGAGGAATTCTTGGGCAGTGTCCTGTCGGGCTATAACCTGAGCGAGGGCAATCCCATCATCGCCCTTCGGCGACGTCTGATCGACCAGATGGGGCCAGGGCTTAAAATGGATAAAAAGGAGCGGTTGGCCCTAATCCTGAAAACCTGGCAGCTATGGTCGACCGGACAGAAACGGAAGGTTATCAAGTGGGAGCAGGGTAGCGAGCCGTTCCCATTCCTATCATAGTGTTAATCCTTAACATTTGGGATGTTAAGGTTAACCTGATCAATGGTGTTAACAGTTAACTATTACCCTCTCCCTAGCCCCCCTCTAAAGAGGGGGGGCGTAGGGAGAGAGAGAGGGGGAATGTAAGGGTGGATACGCTAACGGTGGAGTTCCAGCCTGATAAGCGATTATCGAAGAATGGTCTCAGGAGAGCGCACTGGAGGGAGACGCGGCTCCTGGTCAAGCAGGCCCGCGAGGATGCCTACATTCTGGGACTGATCGAGAAGGAGGGCAACTGGGCAACGCCGGAGCGGTGTCGGGTCTCCGTCCGGCAATATTATTGCGGCAAGCCCTACGATTGGGACGGCCTCGCGACCCTCTGCGGCCCGATCATCGATGGCCTCGTGGACGCAGGGGCCATGCCAGTGGACGACGATCCCGACCATGTCATCGAGTACACTATGACTGCCACGCGGGTCAAGACCAGGGCCGAGAGCAAGGTGGCGGTTACCGTGACGCCCGTCAGCACATAGGAGGCGCAACCGTGCAGACAACCGATATTGACGGCATCGGAGAACCATTCGACGTCGTTTGCTCCTGCCAATTCTGCGAACTAAATATCTACGACGAGAAGATCGGGGTGATCCGTTGTCCGATTTGTTTCGGCCACCTCCGGTTACGGCTTAATCTGGAAAGTGTAGGGGGTTTGTGGGGGGGTCAAGAGTGTCAGGGAGTGTGCGGGCTGACCTGGACGAGCCTGGAGGAGTGGAAGGCACGACCGACGCCCGGTACAACCCTGGCGGCTTGGCGATAATCCTGGCGATAAAATAGGAGGCGTAATCATGGTGTCCATCGATCTGGAACATGTTTGTGATCCCTCATGCCCGACGATTTCCGACCTGGAAGGGGTCGCCCGCAGACGGGTGGAGATTCACCGGAACCAAAACACCAGCAATCCGATTCGTCAGGATCGGGAGTACCTGGGCATCTCCGGCGAACACGCTTTCCACCGTTCGACCGGCCTCGCGTTAGACATGACGGTCAGGCGGGCAGGAGACGGCGGGCATGACTTCCTCGTCTA
>Ga0114912_1000536_pt1 | contig 18902 bp, 17 predicted proteins | sample MalvirDeepMed_51_FD_89713 | JGI IMG/M metagenome (GOLD analysis project Ga0114912, IMG submission 89713) | Marine viral communities from the Global Malaspina Expedition - Malaspina viral metaG DeepMed_51 | ecosystem: Environmental > Aquatic > Marine > Oceanic | place: Mediterranean Sea...
GTGCAGGGCGACCCCGGCCTGCTGCAGCAGCGCATGATGCCGGAACGCATCCGCTGCGCCCTGCTGGCAGGCGTGCGCTTCGCGCTGCTGTGGGACCAGCAGGGTGGCCGTCGCTGGAAGCTGGTCTTCCAGCGCAGCGCGCTCAAGAAGTCATTACAGCAGCTGGGCTGAGCCGAGCTCGCCTACGCGCTCGCGCCAGCGCGTCACCTGACGCACCTGATTCACACCCGAATTCGCTTCAACAACGCTGGAGCCCATCAACCGGGCTCCGAGACACTTGAACCGGCAGCGCGATATGTCCTGCCACCATCGGAAGATTCTCATCATGCAGCTGTCCGCCCTCACCGCCCTGTCTCCCGTCGATGGCCGCTATGGCGCCAAGACCGAGGCCCTGCGCGAGCACTTCAGTGAATTCGGCCTGATCCGTGCCCGCGTCATCGTCGAGGTGCGCTGGTTGCAACGCCTGGCCGCCCACGCCGAGATCGCTGAAGTGCCGGCCTTCTCCGCGGATGCCAACGCCGTGCTGGATAGCATCGTCAGTGAGTTCAGTGTCGAGGATGCCCAGCGCATCAAGGACATCGAACGCACCACCAACCACGACGTGAAGGCGGTCGAGTACTTCCTGAAGGAAAAGGTCGAGAGCAACGCCGAACTCAACGCCGTCACCGAGTTCATCCACTTCGCCTGCACCAGTGAAGACATCAACAACCTGTCTCACGCCCTGATGCTGCGCGGTGGCCTGGACAACGTGCTGCTGCCGCAGATGCGTGAAGTGACCGAAGCGATCGTCGCGCTGGCCCACCAGCACGCCGAACAGCCGATGCTGTCGCGCACCCATGGCCAGACCGCCAGCCCGACCACCCTCGGCAAGGAAATGGCCAACGTCGCCGCGCGCCTGCGTCGTCAGCTGGCGCAGGTCGAACGCATCGAGATGCTCGGCAAGATCAACGGTGCCGTGGGCAACTACAACGCCCACCTGACCACCTATCCGGCCATCGACTGGGCGGCCAACGCCGAAACCTTCGTCGAGAGCCTCGGGCTGACCTTCAACCCGTACACCACCCAGATCGAGCCGCACGACTACATCGCCGAGCTGTTCGATGCCATCTGCCGCTTCAACACCATCCTGATCGACTTCGATCGTGACGTCTGGGGCTACATCTCGCTGGGCTACTTCAAGCAGCGTACCGTGGCCGGCGAGATCGGCTCTTCCACCATGCCGCACAAGGTCAACCCGATCGACTTCGAGAACTCCGAAGGCAATCTGGGCATCGCCAACGCCGTGCTGGGCCATCTGGCACAGAAGCTGCCGATCTCCCGCTGGCAGCGTGACCTGACCGACTCCACCGTGCTGCGCAACCTGGGCACCGGCCTGGCGCAGGGTCTGATCGCCTATCAGGCGACCCTGAAAGGCATCAGCAAGCTGGAAGCCAACCCGGAGCGCCTGAACGCCGATCTGGACAACAGCTGGGAAGTGCTCGCCGAGCCGATCCAGACCGTCATGCGTCGTTACGGCATCGAGAAGCCCTACGAGAAGCTCAAGGAGCTGACCCGTGGCAAGCGTATCGACCAGGCCGGTTTCGCCGCCTTCATCGAGACGCTGGAACTGCCGGACGACGTCAAGACCGAGCTGAAGGCACTGAGCCCGGCCAGCTACATCGGTAACGCCATTGCACAGGCCAAGGCGCTCTAAGCGGCGCAGGTCACTGCAAGTCTCAAGACGCCGGGGCCTCTGCTCCGGCGTCATGCATTGCGTATTAGACAGCATGCAGCACGCTGCACGACACATTGGATTCACGACCACTGACGCTCTCCGTCAGTGGGCACGACATGCCACGCTCTCGAGGCTCGGCATGGAACGCATCGCCGTCTGCCATCCGGCAACACGGCTTCAACGACGTCATCGCGAGACCGCCGCCACCTGACAGGCTGCCGTTCGCGTTCGAGAGGTTCTGCATGAGCACATCCCCCGCCCCCCGCGACACCGACACGCCACTGGCACTGTTGGGCGGCCTGAGCATCCGTGAATTCCTGCGCGATTACTGGCAGCAGAAGCCGCTGCTGATCCGCGGGGCCTTCGCAGACTTCGAGACGCCGCTGGAAGCCGATGAACTGGCCGGTCTGGCCTGTGAAGATGGCATCGAAGCCCGTCTGGTCGAGGAAAACGGCCCGGACAAGGCCTGGCAGGTCAGCCACGGCCCCTTCGATGAAGCGACCTTCGCGCGTCTCGACGCCAAGGACGACAGCCAGTGGAGCCTGCTGGTGCAGGCGGTGGATCATTACGTCCCCGACGTCGCCGCGCTGTTCGAGCCCTTCACCTTCCTGCCGCGCTGGCGCCTCGATGACATCATGATCAGCTACGCGCCGACCGGCGGCAGCGTCGGCCCGCACCTGGACAACTACGATGTCTTCCTGCTGCAGGCCCAGGGCCAGCGTCATTGGCAGCTGGGCGGCATGCACGGTGACGACGCCGAGATCATCGATGGCATCGACCTGCGCATCCTCAAGCACTTCGAGGTCACTCCGGGCGAGGACTGGGTGCTGGAACCCGGCGACATGCTCTACGTGCCGCCGCGCCTGGCGCACCACGGTGTCAGCCAGTCCGATGACTGCATGACCATCTCCGTCGGCTTCCGTGCGCCTTCCGCCGATGAAGTCGTCACCTCCTACGCCGACTATCTGGGTGCCAGCCTGCCGGAATCGCTGCGCTACCGTGACCAGGGCATGGCACCGGTCGCCAATGCCGGCGAGCTGGACGACGCCTCGCTCGAGCGCGTGCGTGAATTGCTGCTCAGCACGCTGGACAACCCGACCCAGCTGGCACAGTGGTTCGGTCGCTACATGACCCAGCCCAAGTATCTGGAGCAGCTCGCCGCCCGCGAGCCGGCCCTCAAGACCCATGAGCTGGTCGAGTATCTGGAAGATGAAGGCGTACTGGTGCGCTCCCTGGGCTCACGCTTCGCCTTCCGTCACGGCGAGAATGGCACCAGCACGCTGTTCGTCGATGGCGATGGCATCCTGGCCCCTCAGCCGCTGGCGGAAGCGCTGGCCTCCTATCAGCGCCTCACGGCGGTGTTGCTCGACTACACCACGGCAGACCTTGATCGCAGTGCCGTGGTCAGCCTGCTGACAGCGCTGATCAACCGCGGCAGCCTGATACTGGAATGTGACCTTCAGGACGAAGAGGACGATGAAGAATGAGTGACGCCATGATCAGCCTGGAACGGGGCGACTGGCAGACGTTGGGCAACGAGGCCAGCGAGATCCGCCGCGTCGTGTTCATCGAGGAACAGCAGGTGCCGCAGGATGAGGAGTGGGACGGGCGCGATGACGCCTGCGAACACTTCCTCGTGCATCTGGATGGCCGCACCGTCGGCACGGCCCGTCTGTTGCCGGACGGCCATGTCGGCCGCGTCGCCATCCTCTCCGAAGCGCGCGGACTGGGGCTTGGCCAACGCCTGATGGAAGCGGTCATCCATGCTGCGCGCCAGGCTGGTCATGCTGAAGTGCTACTGGATGCCCAGACCCATGCGCTGGAATTCTATCAACGCCTCGGCTTCACGGCTTACGGCGACGAGTTTCTCGATGCCGGCATACCGCACCGCAGCATGCGCTTGATTCTGAACTGAATTTTAGCGTCCGCCTTACAAAACCGGCCCCATTTGGGGCCGGTTTTTTTGTGCCTTGAAGTTTCTTGTAGTCTGGCTACAACCTGCTCCTTGACCAAGTCATCATTCCCCAAGGCCCATGGATACTGGCATCATGACGTCATTGAGAAATATTAAAACGACCGTTTGCCAGCAGAAATTCCACAACGTTGAAACTGAAATAAAACGATCATTTTAATGCGACCAAGGAATGAAAGACAGCACTCAATTTCGGAGCGATGCTAGAGATCAGGTCATTTACGCTGCACTGCGACATGACACGCTGCCCGATCCGGCACCGCCTTCAGGAGATTCGCCCATGCTCACCTCAGACTCACGAACGCAGACCACCCTGATGGGCGGTAGAGGTGACCAGGTACTCGGGCAGCCTGAGGATGCCGCTCTGGCCGAGCAATGGCACAACGCCGAGATCCGCACGCGGATTCTCAAGCTGGCACGTCCCCTCAAGGACCTGCTACCACCGCAGACAGCGGAGTCGGTGGCGGCACAGGCGCAGACGATCTGCCATCTGAGTCGCGACCAGCGCTGGCAACTTCCCGGCGAGCAGTGGCAACTGCGCTCACAGGGCAGCGGCTGGCAGCTGAAGTGCAATGCGCAGCCGGCAACAGCTACCGAGACGCAGGACGCGCCTGACCAGCTGGCGCTTGCCGGCCTCACCGATGACGTGACGGGGATGCAGCTGGGCAACCGCCCGCTCCCCCGGGCCCTCTGGACCCTGGCCGCCGCGCGGCATCGCGGCGAACGTCATTCGGTGCTGGCCATTGCCCAGATCAGCAGCGTGCGCGAAGCGCTGTGCTGGGGAGAGCTGATCTCACGGCTGCGCGCGCCGGACGGCAGGCCACCGCGCATCGCCCTCACCCTCAGCCACTGCACGTTACCCACGCTGGAAGCCAGCCTGTACTTCCTGATGCCCTGGTTGGACAGCATCACGCTGACAGCGGCCCCCGGCCTGGAAACTGCCTGCCTTGGCGTGATCAAGGCTCGCTTCAGACTTGCTGAGCCAGCGGAGCTCGACAACGCCACCGACGACGCCTTCTGTCGCACGGCGTGACTCCACTGGTAACGCCTGAAAGATCAATAACAACAACAAACTGTCATGCAGCAACTCAAGACGCAGAGCACCGACACTCCCATTTCACGCGTCGCTCTCGCGTCGACCGCCCGACGAAAGACAAGTGAACAGACACAAGACACAGACAACACGCCAGGGGCTGAGCCCCAACGACGAAGCCATCAGGAGATGCCACCATGAGTCACACACGTGCCGATCAGATTGCCGCGCTCGAAAAGGACTGGGCCGAGAATCCGCGCTGGAAAGGGGTCACTCGCCCCTATTCCGCCGAGGATGTGGTGCGCCTGCGCGGCTCCGTTCCGGAAGCCAATACTCTGGCGACCCGCGGTGCCGAGAAGCTCTGGAAGCTGGTCAATGGTGATGCCAGGAAGGGCTACGTCAACTGTCTGGGCGCCCTGACCGGTGGCCAGGCCATGCAACAGGTGAAGGCCGGTATCGAGGCCATCTACCTGTCCGGCTGGCAGGTCGCCGCCGACAACAACACCAGTGAAGCCATGTACCCGGATCAGTCGCTCTATCCGGTGGATTCCGTGCCGACCGTGGTCAAGCGCATCAACAACACCTTCCGCCGCGCCGACCAGATCCAGTGGCAGAAAGGGGCCAATCCGGGCGATGCCGGCTTCGTCGATTACTTCGCGCCTATCGTGGCGGATGCCGAGGCCGGTTTCGGTGGCGTGCTCAACGGCTACGAGCTGATGACCGCCATGATCCGTGCGGGTGCCTCCGGCGTGCACTTCGAGGACCAGCTGGCCTCGGTCAAGAAGTGTGGCCACATGGGCGGCAAGGTACTGGTGCCGACCCAGGAAGCGGTGCAGAAGCTGGTGGCCGCTCGCCTGGCCGCTGACGTGGCGGGTGTGCCGACCCTGGTCATCGCACGTACCGATGCCAATGCCGCTGACCTGATCACCTCCGATGTCGACGACTACGACAAGCCGTTCCTGACCGGTGAGCGCTCCGACGAAGGCTTCTATCGCGTCAAGGCCGGTCTGGATCAAGCCATTGCCCGCGGCCTGGCCTACGCGCCCTACTCCGACCTGATCTGGTGTGAAACCGCCAAGCCGGACCTCGAGGAGGCGCGCCGCTTCGCCGAAGCGATCAAGAAGGAATACCCGGACCAGCTGCTGGCCTACAACTGCTCGCCTTCCTTCAACTGGAAGAAGAACCTCGACGACGCCACCATCGCCAAGTTCCAGCAGGAACTGTCGGACATGGGCTACAAGTACCAGTTCATCACCCTGGCCGGTATCCACAACATGTGGTTCAACATGTTCGATCTTGCCTACGACTATGCGCAGGGCGAAGGCATGAAGCACTATGTCGAGAAGGTGCAGGAAGCCGAATTCGCCGCTGCCGAGAAGGGCTACACCTTCGTGGCGCACCAGCAGGAAGTCGGCACCGGTTACTTCGATGACATGACCAACGTCATTCAGGGCGGCAACTCCTCCGTCACCGCACTGACGGGCTCCACGGAAGAAGACCAGTTCTAGACCGCTGACATCGCGGTATGGCACCTCGCAATGGCAGGATTGCGCGAGGTGCCACCCGCAGACTGACCGAAGCCCGCTCACGCGGGCTTTTTCGTGCCTTGGCGCCATGAATGCCCGCTGCGAATGTCCACCATCAGCAACGAACGCCCCTGCGCTGACATTCACGCGGCATGGCTCATGCATAAGTGCTCATACAGAAGTGCTCACGCGGAAGTGCTTGCGTGGCAGCACTCATGCACCGGTACTCACGTGGTAGCACTCACGCGACAGGGAAGTGCAGAAGTTGCGTCACCTCAGCGTTTCAGGTCGGGAACCCGTCATGGTCGACGTGGTCTATAATGTTAAGAAACAGTGTTCTCGCACGCCCGTCGTGACAAGAACCTGCTGGCGGCCCAAGGAAGTGATCGCCTACCTGAGCCTTGCTCTCTCAGCACTCAGCATTCTCCATCACAACCTCAAGCTGCACCGCATCATGCGAGGAGACACACCATGACACTCTCACTGACTCACAAACGATCGACTGGCGCACGCCGCTGGCTGCCCGTGATCGCACTCGGCGTGCTGACGCTTGGCGGCTGCGCGAACAGCGACATCTATTCCGGCAACGTCTACACCGGCGATCAGGCCAAGCGCGCACAGTCCGTCAGCTACGGCACCATCACCTCGCTGCGCCCGGTGCAGATCCAGGCACAGGATGAAGGCAGCGGCGTGCTCGGTGGCCTGGGTGGCGCGGTCGTCGGCGGCCTGCTCGGCAGCCAGATCGGCGGCGGCTCCGGTCGTGCGATCGCCACCGCCGCGGGTGCCATCGGCGGCAGCGTGGCCGGCAAGTCGATCGCTGACAATGTCGACCAGATCGACGCCTACGAGATTGAAGTCCGCCGCGATGCCGGCGACAGCCTCATCGTCGTCCAGAAAGCCGACACCGCCTTCTCGGTTGGCCAACGTGTCCGCCTGGTCGGCTACGGCGCCAACCTGAGCGTCGCGCCTTACTGAGCCTCTCGATGGCTGGCGCTCCCTTGCCGGGGCGCCAGCCGCTTTGTTTCTGCGCCCTTAAGCGGCGCCTGTCGCAGCCCTGCGCGGGTAACGCCGCCACGCTCTCCCCCATCTCGCCTGGCTCACGCATCCCCGCCTCTCTCGCGTCTCTCGCCTCTCTCGCGTTTCTCACACCTCTCGCGCTCCTGCATCTCCCACACGCCCCACCCCCTCGCTTCGCTTCGCATACCCTCCCTCGATCTCACACAGGCACGGCTCGCTGCAGCGGGGATATGCAGACTGCCTATTGATTAACAGGCTATGAAATCGGGATTTTTTGTGCAAAGTTATACGCCTGCAGCCTAACTTGACTCTGTACACAACTACCCGTCCCAGGAGTTGCGATGCGTCCCGTCACTGCCCGTCCGCCAGGTTCTCGCCCAGGCACCCGCAAGCTGTCTTGTGTCACGTCATCTCAAAGAAGCTCCCCCCGCGCTTATCCCAGTCCAGTCAGTGAGAACCCTGGCGGTACCGCCGCCTTGAGCCACGCCCCGCAGATGGCGCCGGCCTTCTCGACCCGGCGCCTGGGCATGGCATTGATCATGCTGGGCGCGGTGGCATTGGCCCCCATGGTGGAGGCAGCCGAGGACGAGGGTGGCGTGCTGTCATTGAAGGTCGAGAACGACATTCTCACCTCCGGCGATGATGGCCATTACACCAACGGCTTTGCGCTGAGCTACACCTTCAAGACACCAGAGCAGCACTGGTCACGCTCATTCGCGGACTGGGTGCCCGGCTTCAGCGCGGCGCGACTGGACGCCACGGCCTATCGCTTCGGACAGCAGATCTATACCCCCAATGACATCAATCGAGAGCAACCGGATCAGGATGACCGCCCCTACGCGGGCTACCTGTTCGGTGGCGTCTCGCTGTTCGCTGGTGAAGAGGGAGATGACTGGCGACGGGTGGATACCTTCAATCTGGATCTCGGCATCGTCGGCCCGGCCTCGGGCGCCAAGGATGCTCAGAAGGCGGTACACAAGCTGACCGGCAGTGATGAGCCGGAGGGTTGGGATCACCAGCTGCACAACGAGCCGGTGATCAGCACCGGCTGGCAGACGCAGCTATGGCTGCCCGCCAGGGCCGCAGGGCTGGAGGTGGAGTACGGCCCCTCGGCTTCCGTGGCGCTGGGCAATCTCTACACCTATGCGGGCGTCGGTGGCGGGGTACGCATCGGCCAGGGGCTGACCCGCAGCTACGGGATACCGACAGTGGCGCCGGCCCAGGGCGGCCGTCAGTACTTCCATCCCGACGGTGATTTCGCCTGGTACCTGTTCGCCAATATCGGGGGCCGCGCGATGGCCTACAACATGCTGCTGGACGGCAATGGCTTCGAGGACAGCGCCTCGGTGGACCATCGCCCACTGGTCGGCGACCTGCAACTGGGCTTCGCACTCAGCTGGCAACGCTGGCAGCTGGCGTTCGTCAACGTGTGGCGCACCCACGAATTCGAGACGCAGCAGGAGAGCGATCAATTCGGCTCGTTGACGCTCTCGACCTGGCTATGACTCGGCACTGAGCTGCAGGCAGCACTGACAAGACGTGATGGATGAGCAGAGCTTGATGAGAAGTGTCTGATGAGCAGAAACAGAAAGGCCGGGCAGATAGCCCGGCCTTTCTGTCTGCGGGAAACGTCATGCTTCCCGGAAGGTTGCTGCTGGTGAGATCAGTGCATCTTGACCTTGCTCATGCCCCAGCAGATCAGCTTGCCGCCGATCAGAACGATCAGCGCCAGCACGATCAATGCCATCAGCATGGAGACGGGATTGACGATGAAGGTCGCACCCAGAATACCCAGGGCCACGCCCCAGACGTAGCGGTCACCGCTATCGATGCTCAGAGCCTCCGGCAGGACACGCTTGACGGTGGCACCCAGCGAGCCTTCCCAGCGGTTCAAGCACAGCATGAAGATCGCAGCGAAGCTCACCAGCCAGATCAATGTCACGGTCATCGAAATTCTCTCCTGAAAAATAGGGTCGCATGGCGCCTGAGTTGTCATTTCCCGTCAGGCGACGGGACAGAGTGTGCAGAGCGAGGCCACCTCGGGCCGCGCGTCAGAATCCGCAATATCCGAGTAGGCAGAGTAACCAGACCCTGTGGCCCTCGCAAGCCATCGCCCCAACCTTGTCTGGCCGCCAGCAGCAAGGCCGCTGTACGCTGACAGGGCAACCCCGCCAGACACCTGATAATCCAACCGTTTTGCCCCTTTCTTCACCGATGGCGTCGGGGGTGAGAAAAAACCCTGCCTCAGGGTTGAAATGCACGCCTGCGAGCGTCACCTATACTTTCAAGACAAGGTAACGTGCGCTGGATTGCCTCTCAGGCAATGTCATCAGCGGGCCAGGAGCCACGTGATACGCGGCTTTTTTCCAGTTTCCCCCCTGACAGTCACCTCAGGGGCACGTTACCATTGACGTTCATATACCTATCGAAAGGCTCTCATCATGCAAATCGCCCAGAATGCCGTCGTATCCTTCCACTACACCCTGACCAACAACGAAGGGGAAGTGCTGGATAGCTCCGAAGGTCGCGAGCCGCTGGCCTACATCCACGGCGCTGGCAACATCGTCCCGGGCCTCGAGAAGGAACTCGACGGCAAGACTTCCGGCGACGAGCTGAAAGTTGCCGTCTCTCCGGAAGAAGGTTACGGCGAAGTCCAGGAAGCCCTGGTCCAGGAAGTGCCGCGTGAAGCCTTCCAGGGTGTCGAAGACATCGAAGCTGGCATGCAGTTCCAGGCACAGACCCAGGGCGGCCCGCTGATGGTCACCGTCACCAAGGTCGAAGGCGACACTGTCACTGTCGATGGCAACCACCCGCTGGCCGGCGAAACCCTGAACTTCGACGTGCAGATCACCAACGTGCGTGAAGCTTCTGCCGAAGAGCTGGAACACGGCCACGTTCACGGCGAAGGCGGCGTGGAGCACTAAGCTCCGCCTCTTCCCTTATCCGAGGCATCGCCCCGGATGAGCGCCTCCCACTCTGTGGGAGGCCGGAACCGAAAGCCCCGCGACTGAGTCATCAGTCGCGGGGCTTTTTCGTGTCTGGCTTCGTGTCGGCCTGACTGGCTTGGCGCGCTTGTCAGCCCATTACACCCAGCTCTCTACCCAGGCTCCCGGATCAGGCACCGCAGCTGGGCGGCGTGGCATCGCTGGAAAGGCTCAGGCCACGAAACAGCGCCGTGGCATCACCGCCGGCATTGTCACCGTCAGCCATCAGCGCCAGTCCGGCAATCTCACTCGGCTTGCTGCCAAACAGTGACGCGTAATCAGCACGCAGATCACGCACCTCCGCCACCCACTGCCCCACCTTCTCATCGCCGGATTCGACCGCCAGCAGCACGGCACGATCCGTGAAGGCATTGTCCCAGTGACTGCCTTTAGCTTCGTTGCTGGACCAGACGTAATTGATGGCCTCGACCTGCCACGGCAGGATACCGGTCTTGTTGACCACGTAGAGACGCGCCGGATAGTCATCGCCGCCCTTGGTCTTCTCGTTCACGCCCAGGTAGATGCCATCCACCTGCCAGCACCATTTCAGATAGGGCGTCTCTTCAAGCGAGATATCCTGCTCCAGATAGCGCGCGGACGCTTGGCCCTGGGCATGTGCTTCAAGCGCAGGCCTGCCGTCGCGCTCCACCACGCGATAGGCCGTCTGGCCTTCGAAGGTCTTCTCGCCCCAGGCAAGGATCTGCGCAGGCGAGAAGGACTTGTCAGCCGCGTGGGCCACCGAGGGCAGTAGCGCCGCCAGCAGGCCGCTGGAGGCGACTGCCGCGAACAGGGGCAGGAATGATGGCAACTGACGGGAAGCAATCTTCATTGGCAGGACTCCGAGGCGCCTGAGCAAGGCAAGTGAGAAAGGTAACGAGCCGTATCATCAGCAAGGCCAGGTTCGCAGCACATCAACTCTGGTCGGTGCCGTGATGCTCATCCTGGGCTCGCAAGGTGACATACCCTCCCCATACGCGCGTCAGCGTGGTCAGGATGCATGCCGCGGCGAAGATCCACGCCAACAATGCGAAATGCTGTGGCATCAGGCAGGCCAGCACGAAGAAGGCGATGGTCTCGGTGCCCTCGGTCAGGCCATCCAGATAATAGAAGGCCTTGCGCGTGAAATTGGGCCGCTCCAGCTGATGCTTGGCCGCCATGATGGCAAAGGCCAGAAAGCTCGAGCCCGTGCCGACGAAGGCGAACAGCAATGCCACCGCCGCCATCGCATTGGCACCAGGGTCTGCCAGTGCGAAACCCACCACCACCGCGGCGTAGAACAGGAAATCAAGACAGATATCCAGAAAGCCACCGGCATCGGAGCTCAGGCCGGCATGCCGCGCCAGCGCGCCATCTAGCCCGTCCACCACCCGATTGATCAGGATCGCGACCAGCGCGAACCCGAAATGCCCATAAGCCAGCAACGGCAACGCCAGCATACCGATGGCGAAGCCCGCTAGGGTCAGCTGATCCGGATGCAGACCGCGCGCTGCCGCACTTTTCGCAAGACGTTGCAGAGGCGGCTGTACCCAGCGTGAGGTCCACTTATCCAGCATGTTGCATCTACTCCCATGAAGTCGTTGAGGTCATCGTCATTTCAGCGCCTGACAGGCGCTCAGCCGCGCGTCGGCGAGACCGAGCGCCCGGCAGGTACCGCACGCGCCAGCAGGTAGACCACCAGCGGCAGACAGGCCTGCAGGCAGGCGGCCACCGCGGTCAGGCGCGGGTCGGCTCCCGTCGCCAGCGCCAGGGTTTCGGTGGTCAGGGTCGGGACACGCCCGCCGCCCAGCACCACCGTCGGCACGTACTGCGCGATACTGACCGCGAAGGCCACTGCCCAGCTGATGGCCAGCGGCCTGAGCATCAGGCGCAGGCGGATACCGATCAACACCTCGAGCCGTGAACGCCCCAGCAGGCGTGCCGCCTGCTCGAGTCGGGTATCGAAGCGTGCCCAGGGACCGGCCAGCGTCAGCCAGGCGTAAGGCAGGGCGAACAGCAGATGGCCGATCACCACTCCCGCCCAACCGGGGCTGGCCCCCAGGCTCAACCAACCGACCTGAAAGCCGAACAGGAAGCTGGCCTGCGGCAGCAGCAATGGCAGATAGAGGCAGACCACGAAGCCGCGCAGGCGGCCACTTTCTCGCTCACGCTCGAACACCGCCACGCTGAGGATGACGGCCAGCGTCGCCACCAGCAGTGCCAGCCACAGGCTGTTGCTGAAGGCATCCCCCAGGCCAGCGAGGGCCTGTTGCCAACTCTCCCAGCCCCAGCGAGACGGCAACAGCGCAGGGAAGAACCAGCTTCTGGCCACCGATTGCACGCCGATCACCACGAAGGCGAGCAATGAGATCAGCGTGACCACGCCCAGCACTCCGCGCGCGACACGCCCGAACAGGGCTTCACTCGCCAGCGCCAGGCGGCTTGCGCGCGCCGGGTGATGGCTTAGTACCCAGTCGCGATGCCAGGCGAGCAGAGCGCGTCCCAGCGCCGCGCCCAGCGCCATCATCCCGATCACCAGCAGGGCCAGCATCAGGGCGCCGACACTCGCCGGCAGGCGCGCCGTCGGGTCACTGTCACGCCACAGCTCGATCAGGCGCACCGCCAGCGTCGGCGTACGCGTCGGCCCCAGCACCTGCGCCACATCCACCACCGCCAGCGAGTAGGCCAGCACCGCGCCGATGGGCAAGGCGATCGCGCGCATCACCTGTGGCATCAGAATGCGCCAGCGCAGCTGAGGGATGCTGTAGCCGAGCGCCTGACCTGCCTGCAGCTGCGCCGTGACCGGCAGGCGTGACAGCGCCGTCTGCGCCATCAGCATCAAGAATGGCGCCTCCTTGAGCGCCAGCCCGATCGCCAGCGAGATGCCGTGGGCATCCGGCAGCGGATACTGCGGCGGTACCAGCACCTCGAAGGGCGCCAGCAGCAGGCGCATCAGCACGCCACTCGGGGCGGCCAGCCAAAGCAGCCCCAGTGCCAGCGCCAGATGCGGCATCGCCAGTATCGGGGCCAGCAGGCGCTCCATGCGCTCGCCGAAGCGAGTCCCGGCCGCCGCCGAGACCCATCCCATGGTCAGCAGCACCGCCAGCAGCGTGCCGCCGAGGCCACTGACCAGCGTCAGCCGAAAGCCCTCCTCCAGCCCGGGCAAGGCCCACCAGCGTTGCCAGGCGACCGCCGAGACCTCCTCGAAGCCCAGCGTCGGCCACAACCCGAAGGCCGGCGCGACCAGTCCAGCCAGGCCCAGCGCCGTCGGGCCGAGCAGCAACAGCAAGACGCCCCAGCGCAGCACGCGGGCGGGCGTCAGCGGCGCATGACCAGTGGCGGGAGCGACACGCCAGCGATCAGCGACCCATTGCGTCAGTTGCGATAGCGTCGCGCCCACTCGGCCTCCAACGCGTCGGTCCAGCTCGGGTGTGGCTCGCTGAGCGGTGTGCCCAACGCCTCAGGCGACATGCTGCCGGGCAGCTGTGGCAAGGCCTCGAAGGCGGCGCGCTCTTGCGGCGGCAGGCGGGCGACATCCAGCACCGTGTCATCGCCCCAGCGTGAAGGGTCGGCCTTGGCAGCCTGGGCCTCGGCGGACATCAACTGATTGATCCACACCAGTGCTGCGGCCTTGTGCGGTGCACTGGCCGGAATCGCCAGATAGTGCACATTGCCGAGGGTGCCGCCGTCATGGATATACGGCTCGATGGTCGGTGGCAGCCGCCCTTCCTGACGGGCATTGGCCACTTCCTGGGGCACGAAGGTCAGTGCGATCCACACGCTGCGCTGAGCGAGCAACTTCATCTGCTCTTCGGCACCGGCTGGCTGACGCTCGCCCTGCGCCCACATCAAAGGATGCAGCGCATCGAGATAGTCCCACAGCGGTGCGGTCACCTCAGCGAACTGAGCATCACTCCCCACGGGAGATGCCAGCACCTCGCGCTGCTCCACTGGCATCAATTCAATCAAGGCCTGCTTGAGGAAGGTGGTGCCGTGGAAGCTGGGCGGCTGTGGATAGGTCACGCGCCCGGGATGCTCTCTGGCCACCTCCAGCAACGCCTGCATGGAGCGCGGCGGCGATTCCAGCAGCGCGGTGTCGTACATGAAGATCAACTGCGCACGCCCCCAGGGCGCCTCCAGACCATCGGTGGCGAGTCCGAAATCGCGCGCACCGATCTCCTCGAGCAGATAGTCACTGTTGGGCAGACGCTCGACGAAGGGCCCCCACACCAGCTCGGCCTGCTTGAGCGCACGGAAGTTCTCGCCGTTGATCCAGATCACATCGATGCTGCCATCGCGGCGCCCGGCCGCCTTCTCGGCCAGCAGGGTCGAGACGCTCTCGGCGGTATCGGCGATCTTGACGTGGCGCACCTCGATGCCATGCCGCGCCGCCGCTGTCTCGGCCTGGGCGCGCAGATAGGCGTTGGTCGCCTCACTGCCGCCCCAGGCATGAAAGTCGATACGTTGACCGCGCGCGCGCTCGGCGATCACCTGCCACTCGAGCGAGGCGAGCTCAGGGGTCGCGCGCCCGGCCTGCGCGTCGGCGGCATACGCCAGAGAAGCGGCCCAGGGACTGGCAGTGACGCCGGCCAGCAAGACCAGCGAGCCACCCATCAGCGCCAGGGCACGACGGCGACCCGCCAGATGATTCGTCTTCATGAAGGGCTTCTCCTGATGGAAAAATGCCGCGACCCTGCACCTGCAGGCCCGCGGCATGATTCAGCAATTACTCTTTTTCGACAGCCACAGTCCGCTCAGCAGTGTTTGCCTTGAGGGTCTTGGTCGGCTCGAAGCGGCCATTGCGGCGCCAGGTGAAGTAACGGTCGAGCACCTTGAGAACGCCTTCCGGCTTGTGGGCATTCTTCCACATGCCCGCCGCGGCCTTGTTGGCCTCGGACAGCGTCGGATAGGGATGAATGGTGGACAGGATCTTGTTGAGACCGATGCCATGCTTCATCGCCATGGTGAATTCGGCCAGCCACTCCCCTGCCGAGGCACCGACCAGCGTCACGCCGAGGATGCGATCACGCCCCTTCTCGGTCAGCACCTTGACGAAGCCTTCGGTGGCCCGCTCGGCCAGCGCGCGATCACTCTCGCCCATCGCGTAATGGGTGACCTCGTACTCGTAACCCTGGGCCTTGGCTTCGGTCTCGTTGAGGCCGACACGTGCCACTTCCGGCTCGGTGTAGGTGACCATCGGCATGATACGGTAGTCGACCTTGAAGGTCTTCAGGCCACCGAACAGCGCGTTGACCGCCGCGTGCCATGCCTGGTGACCCGCCGCATGGGTGAACTGATAGGGGCCGGCCACATCGCCGCATGCCCAGATGTTCGGCTGCAGGGTCTGCAGCGACTCGGAGACATCGATGGTGCCGCGCTCGGAAACCGCGATCCCCAGTGCTTCAAGCCCGAAGCCTTCGACGTTGGCTTCGCGCCCGATGGCCACCAGCAGCTCGTCGAACTCGATCCAGCTCTCCTCGCCGTCGGGAGAACTCACGACCAGATGGCGCATCGGCTGACTGTCCTTGTCCTTGAGCACCTCGATGCGCGTGGCGGTGGAATTGATGCGCAGGTCGACGCCCTCACCGGCCAGCTGCTCGTGCATCAGCGCGCTGACTTCCTCGTCTTCACGCGGCATCACACGGGGTGCGCCCTCGATGATGGAGACCTTGCTGCCGAGACGCGCGAAGCTCTGACCCAGCTCCATGCCGATGGGGCCGGAACCCAGCACCACCAGACGCTTGGGCTGCACCTTGAGGTCCCAAAGGTTCTCGGAGGTCAGCGGCGTGATCAATTCCATACCCGGGATAGCTGGCACACGCGGACGGGCACCGGTAGCGATCACCACGTTGCGTGTGGTCAGCACACGGCCATCGACTTCCACTTCCCAGGGCGTCTTGAGCATGGCGCTGCCGGTATGCACTTCCACGCCGAGGCCTTCATAACGTTCGATGCTATCGTGCGGCTCGACGCTTTCGACCACGTCATGCACATGGCCCATCACCTTGGCGAAATCGATTTCCGGCTCGTTGGCGGTGATCCCGAAGCGCGCGGACTGGCGAATCTCATGGGCCGCACGTCCGGCACGAATCAACGCCTTGGAGGGCACGCAGCCGGTATTGAGACAGTCGCCGCCCATCTTGTGACGCTCGATCAGCGCCACACGCGCATTGACGGCGGAGGCGATATAGCTGGTGACAAGTCCGGCGGAACCGGCACCGATCACCACCATGTCGTAGTCGAAGGTCTTCGGCTTGGTGAAGCCCGCCTGCTGCTTGCGCTTGCGCAGCACGCCGACGATCTTCTTGGCGATCAGCGGGAACAGGCCCAGCGCGATGAAGGAGGCAATCAGCCCCGGCGACAGGATGCCGGACAGGGATTCCAGCTGGCCCAGCTCACGCCCGGCGTTCACGTAGATGGCGGTGCCCGCCAGCATGCCCAGCTGGCTTGCCACGTAGAAGGTGACCACGCGCATGCGGGTCAGGCCCATCACCAGATTGACGATGAAGAACGGGAAGACCGGCACCAGGCGCAGCGTGAACAGATAGAAGCCGCCTTCGCGCTCGACGCCACGATTGAGGGATTCCAGCTGACGGCGGAAGCGCTTCTCGATGCTCTCGCGCAGTAGGGTGCGGGAAATCAGGAAGGCCAGCGTCGCGCCGATGGTGCTGGCGAAGGAGATCAGCAACAGCCCCCAGCCGAAGCCGAACAGCGCCCCACCCAGCAGCGTCAGCAATGCTGCACCGGGCAGCGAGAGTGCCGCCATCGCCACGTAGACGACGAAGAAGGTACCCGCGACCTTGTAGGGTGATTCCGCGAACAACGCCTGGAATTCGGACTGGCTGGCCTTGAGGCTCTGGAGGGTGAAGTAATCCTGTGCCCCGCTGGCGAAGAACACCACGATGGCAGCGACGATGGCGCCCAGAAGCAGTAACTTGCGTTTATTCACTGGCGATTTCCTTTTCGATTCCTGCCGTCATGGGCATGTCATTGGGATGTACCGTGTCCTTACGAGGCATGTCGCTGACTGGATGCACAGATTCGCGTAGCGGGGTGAATGGCAGTGGCTTGATCACGACAACGGTAACGTTTCATTCTGCATGTTCGCATCCATCCCACGTTTATTCGCGTAGAAACCTATACAGGCAGTGAGGACTCAACAGCGCCAGTCACCTCACGGCTCACCGAGACATGGAGATTTCCGTGTGCTCATCTCGAAGGAATGACGCCTTTCCCGGAGACACCATGACCCGATACACGCGAATCCCCTTCCCTGCGCTCAGACGTCTCACGCCACTGGCAAGCCTGCTCGGCGGCCTGCTGCTTGTCGGTCACGCCCATGCCTTCGACCCGGAAACAGCGCCCAAGGGCGTCGCCGAAGGTGTCGCTCAAGGCCAGGAAGTCGCCATCTTCGCCGGTGGCTGCTTCTGGTGCATGGAAGGCCCCTTCGACAAGCTTGAGGGTGTGATCTCGACCACCTCCGGCTATACCGCCGGCGAACAGGACAACCCGACCTACAAGCAGGTCTCCGCGGGCGGTACCGGGCATACCGAAGCGGTCAAGGTGGTCTACGAGCCGGAAAAGGTCAGCTACGACACTCTGCTGGATGTCTTCTGGCACAACATCGACCCGGTCGCGGTGGACCGCCAGTTCTGTGATGCCGGCACCCAGTACCGCAGCGGCATCTACCCCCTCGATGAGGCCCAACGTGACGCGGCAGAGGCCAGTCGCGATGCGCTGAAGGACAGATTCCCCGAAGGCATCGCCACCGAGATCGAGGCGGCAGGGCCCTGGTATGCGGCCGAGGACTACCACCAGGACTTCTACAAGAAGAACCCGGTGCGCTATCGCTTCTACCGCGCCGGCTGTGGCCGCGATGATCGCCTGGAAGAGATCTGGGGTGACGACGCGCCCGCGCACTGATCTCGCCCTCCAGGCCCTCTGAACGAAAACGGCTCGCCATCTGGCGAGCCGTTGTCGTTCAGAGGGTACTGGTGTCTGTGCTGCTCTCAGGCTCAATACTGCGTGGTGGCCCGGCGCCAGCACAGGATCGCCAGCGAGAAGGTCACCGCCAGCACCAAGACGCTGGCCGCCACCACCCCGGGCCAGCCGGCAGCCTGCCAGAAGGGTTCCAGCCAGAAACCGCCGAGACTCGCGCCCAGATAGTAGGCGGTCAGATACAGCGCACTGGCACTGGCCCGCGCGCCTTCGGCATTGCGCCCGACCCAGGCCGAAGCAGTGGCATGCGCGAGGAAGAAGCCGAAGGCATTCAGACTCAGGCCGATCAACATGCCGATCAGCGAGTGACTCAGCGTCAGCAGCGTGCCGAGCATCACGATGCCGGTGCCCAGCATCATGGTCAGCGCCTGACCGCGTCGCTGAGCGATCGCCAGCGCGGCCTCACCGTCCTCAGCCGCACCTCCCGGTACCAGACGCCGTGCCAGCCGGCCAGACTGGGAGGCGCCGAAGGTGCCCGCCAGATAGGTCAGGAACAACAACCCCAGCAATTGACTGCTGAGCGACCAGGGCGCCTCACTCAGCCGGAAGGTCATGTAGCTGTAGAGATTGACGAAGATGAAGAAATTCAGCCCACCGAGCAGGAACACCGGCCACAGACGAGGGTTGCGCAGATGGCGGCCCAGACCTGCCAGCATGCTGCTCAGCTTGAGCGGCTGGGCGA
>Ga0114912_1000538_pt1 | contig 18866 bp, 14 predicted proteins | sample MalvirDeepMed_51_FD_89713 | JGI IMG/M metagenome (GOLD analysis project Ga0114912, IMG submission 89713) | Marine viral communities from the Global Malaspina Expedition - Malaspina viral metaG DeepMed_51 | ecosystem: Environmental > Aquatic > Marine > Oceanic | place: Mediterranean Sea...
AGTTAACATCTACTCGTTTTACTAATATAGTAGACATAGCAGGATTTACACCACGTTATGGTTGGAATTTAAATGAACTAGCATGGGTTGATTCTGATGAGAATGATAAATGGGCCGCTTATCAAAAAAAGGAGCCCTGGTCATTTAATACCTTTCAAACATTTAATACTTTAACAGCAGAATCAAACCTCGGTGCTAGCATTGATATAAGCAATGACAGCTTAAGTTTTATTTCCGGGGCTCCTGGTTATAGCACTGGAACAGTAATGCCTTACCTTAGGGACGAAAATGGTATTTACGTTGAAAGTAATTTATTAACAGTGAGTGACATAGGCGGTGTTATAGATAATTTTGGTACAAGTGTAGCGGCTGGCAACCAGTGGCATTGTGTTGGCGCTCCTGATAGTGATAGTAGCAAAGGGTATGCCTTTGCTTATTATAGAGATAGTAGAGGAACCTTTAACTTTAAACAAGCACTTTATATAAATGGCGCCTCAGCTAGCGACAAATTTGGTTTCGATTGTACTGTAAGTAAAGATGACCGGTTCTTGTTTATTAGTGCGCCTGGTGCCAACAAGGTTTATGCATACGAACTTAAAGAAATCGCAACAATCGATGAAGGGGTCATAACAGTTACAGGTAATGGAATTTTAACAGGTTTCGCATTAGGGTTTACACCAGATGGAACTTACAGCTTAAATGTTCAAGATGCAACCGGTAAAATTTATCTTCCTTACAGAGATTTTAGTGTAAGTGGTAGCACTATTACATTTGTAAGCCCTCCTAGCGCGGTAGCCATAACCATAAGGGAAAACAGTCACTATATTCCAGTAGCTACAATAACCGGCAGTGATATGAATACTGGTGACCAGTTTGGTTATAGCATTGACTGTGATCCTAAAGGCGAAACGCTAGTTATTGGCTCACCATATGCTGATGTTGCAGATACATCAACTAGTACGGTGTATCCAAATGCTGGTGAGGCGTATGTTTTTCATCACATTGTCGAAACATTTTCCGGCAACGGAACTGATATCGTGTTCACAACCACAAATTCATTACCAAGTATTGGTAAGGTTTATGTAGAAGTTGATGGGATAGAACAAGTAGAAGCAACTGGCGCTTTTAGTAGTTTAACAAGTGATAGTAGTGCTAATAGTTACACTATAAGTGGCAACACAATTACGTTTAGATATATTCCTTCAAATGGTGCTGTAATTCGTGTTTACACTTGTAATTTTAGCGAGATACAAAAGTTAGACCAAAATATTACAGGGCAAACACTTTCGGACGGTGAAAATTTTGGTTTCGATGTTGCTATTGATGCTTATGGTGCGTTAATTGCTGTTGGCGCTCCTGGCGAAGATGAAACAAATCCTAATACAGGCAGTGCATTTGTTTTTGTTGACGAAGGGCTAAGATTTGGAGAAGTAATAAGCGCAAGAGCTAGCAGCACATCCATAAGCCAGCAAGACGGTGATACTATTTTTGTTAATGATTATCAGGTTACTCTTGGTGGCACAACAACAAACCCAACAAATATTGCAAGTGCAATTAATAATGCCAATGTAAGTGGCGTTAGTGCAGCATTATATACTACAGATACTAATAAAATTCAAGTGACAGGATTAAGTGTAGATTTTAATAAAAAACTTAAAGTTCGGCCCGGCATCGGTAAAACATTTAGAGAGTATACAAACTTTAAACCGTTTGTGTTTATGCAAAAAATTAATCATCCTGTATTAATAGAGAATGAAAACTTTGGTAGGCAAGTTACATTTGACAAGTACGTTCCTGCAGATAGATATGCAACTCAAGGGTTAGTTATAACAAGTGATAGAGCAAGCACTCTTCTAAGAACAAGGTTTGATATCGACACGGATACAACAAGTGTAACTTACAATGAATATTTAACAACTTTTGATGCAGACAGTACAAAGTTTGTCGACCGAGTTACACAAAGTGGTGCAGCGTATGTTTATGACTTGTTAGAATCAAGTAGCACAGTTGCTAATCCTCAAAGTGTAACAAATCCCCCTCAGTATGCTTATGGGCAACAATTACAAAGCACCCACATCGATACATTAGATCAATTTGGTAGTTCTGCCTTTCGCCACGATGATAATATTATGATAGGTAGTAAATTAGACGACAAATACAAAGTTAACGGTGGCAGCATTTATAGATATAAAAATTCTCTCAGAGAAAACTTTTGGAAAAAATATAGGACGCAGGCAGATAAAGTAGATGTTGATGTTATTAATAGAGTTGTAACTTATAACAAAAAAACTGAACAAATTAACAGTTTTCTTGATACTATTGATATATTTAAACAAAAACTCCCAGGACGGGCCGCGGCTGAAATTGATTATATCACACCGTACGATCCCGCAGTGTATTCAACGTCAACAACCGATAATGACAGTATTTTAAGCGAGCAAGGTTCTTGGAACGACGAAATGAATGGAAGAGTTTGGTGGGACTTAACAACATGTCGCGTAATAGAATATGAACAAGGAGATGTAGACTATAGAGTTCAACACTGGAATCAATTCTTTCCTGGATCAAGCATTGACATTTATGAGTGGTTTGAGAGTAATGTTCTACCAAGCCAGCATATAGCAGCAGGGCATCCCGGCGTCCCAAGAGATTCAGATGATAGTAATTACAGCACAGCATTAAGTTATAATTCTGCAACTAATACAACTGTTACTCGTTATTATTATTGGGTTACAGCTCGTAATGATTATCCGGATGATGGGCGCAGACAACTTAGTACAGAAAGCGTAAGACAGCTTCTCGAGGACCCGAGAACCACTGGCGTAAAATATCTTGAACTTGTAGCACCGAATACGTTTACCCTTAATAACCTCAAGTCTGACTTATCGGATAAGGATATGATTCTTAGTATTAACTATGACGTTGTTAAGAACGAGGGAATATTACATAGCGAATTTGATTTGGTTTCCGAAGGCGACAAGGATCAAGCAATCCCCACCAGAATCTGGGATAAATTAGTTGACAGTCTAGCGGGTGCGGATTCTAATAGCAATATTGTGCCCGATCCTACTATCAGTGATGGCGAAAAATATGGCATACATATCAGGCCAAGACAAAGCATGTTTCGAAATAGATTAGGCGCTGTTAAAGTTTTGGTTGACTATTCTAATACTGTATTTAAGACTGTGCCTGTTGTGCGTCAGTTTAACATTACTGGTCTTACAGAAAGTGACCCAATGCCTACAATAAGTAGTGGTGAGTGGGATAAGAAGGTAGCAAATATTGTTACAAGAAATTACCTTAATACACAAATTCTAGGAACAGGGTATAATGTTCTTGTTGAAAACGACGAGACTCTAGATAGTTTGTGGACTATTTACACATTACAAGCTGACAAGTCGTGGTTACTTACTAAAGTACAAGGATATAACACAAACAAGTATTGGGACTATATTACATGGTATGCTAATGGTTATGATTCTACAACTATTCCACAGCACCAAGTAAGTACAGAACCGAATTTATTAACTTTAACTGCTAACGAAGGCGAGATTGCAAAAGTTTTAAGTAATGATGATGGTAATGTTAGTTTCTTTACGCTCACATCTGCAGGCTGGGACGAAGTTATAATTGAAAAAGGAACTATTGCTCTTCGCAGTAGTTTATACGATTATGCTAGCACAACATATGGTAGCTATATCGGTTTTGACAGCGGCGTGTTTGACCTTCAGCAGTTTGACAAAGTACCACAAACTGAAGCACATAAAATATGCAATACAATTAAAAACAATATTTTTATTAATGATCTTGCAGTTAAATTTAATGAGCTTTTCTTTAGATTAATTGAGTATAGCTTACACGATAACAAAGGCGTAAATGACTGGGTATTTAAAAGCAGCTTTATCAAAGTGTTGCATAAACTTAGAAATCTTACTCAATATCCCACTTTTAGAAATGATAATAGTACATTTATAGAAAAGTTTATTAACGAAGTAAAACCATATCATACGCAAATTCGTGAATATATTTCAAAATTTGATGGGGATGACCTATTTCAGGGTGATATTACGGATTTTGATGTTCACTCTTTCTATGATTCTACATTGGGGTACTTCCGTAAGCCTAGCGGCGATTACACTGGCGACAGCCTTTTGTGGCCACAAAACAAAAATAAATCATGGAGCGATAATAGAGGATATTATCTAAACAGTCTCACAATACATGCAGCAGGCACGGGATATATTGTAGATCCTACACTTACTATTAGCGCACCAGATCTTGAAAGTGGTGTGCAAGCAACTGCTAAGGCTATAACTAATGGCGATGCTATTGTTAGAGTTCAAATTACTAATAAAGGAAGTGGTTATACTAAAACACCAATAGTAACACTGGTTGGTGCTGGTAGTGGATGTGTAATACTTCCTCGCATTGCAAATGATACTAACAGAGAATTTAACACCACTATTAAACTAGATAGAATAACTTATTCTAGCGGAATTAAAGACTGGACAGCAAATACAAATTACAATTATTTAGATCTAATAGCATATTATAACTCTAACACAGGTAGTCAAGAAGTTTACAAAGTAAATGTAACGGGCGGCTTTACCAGCAGTTCTACATTTAGTGTTGAAGATGTTACAGGTGTTACTGCTCTTGTGGCGTATGAAGACGCATTACTTGCTAGTAATGCTGATCGTATTGCTGCTTATTATGTGCCATCAACTGGTATGGTAGGCGACGATCTTGCATTACTACAACTTGGCACGGATTATACAGGCGTAAAAATTTATGGCTCAGGATTCGACCGGGAACCAGGATATGACAGCGCAGCATTTGACAACACAGGATATGACGACTTTGAAATTGACTTAGATGGATTAGCTGTTCTTAGTGGTGCAAGCGCCATTGACTCGATAATAAAGAGTAATTTTACAGATCTTGCGTTAGGAACTCGGCCAGAGGATATTAATATAGAGGGTGGTAGTTTTGTAGATACTTATAGCAGTCATGCTCCAGAGGAGGTTGTCCCGGGCATTGTATTTGACACGTTAGACATGGAAGTTTATACGGACCCAAGCAACGATTTCGCGGGAGATGGTAACAGCTTTCCTATAGTTTACAGAAGTTATGTAGGAGACGGTGCAACAAAAACATTTAGCTATGCCAGCACCGCCAGAAAAGATGACGTAGACCGAGTTCTTGTGTGGGTTGATAATACACCACAGAGAGATATCACAGTTGATTACTTAGACAGAACTGTAACGTTAGGTACTGCACCTGCTGTTGGGACTAATGCTAACATTTATAGTTTTGGTGTAACAGGCGAAGAAATAACACACGAAGAAATATTTATTGGTGACGGTAGCACTCTTCAATTTTCGTCTGGCGCTCCATATACCAGGTATACACAAAGTTATGTATTAATTGATGGTGTAGATACAGCCCACACTGTTACTAGTGCCGATAGCAAGGCAGTTATTACACTTGCTGTGGTACCCAGTAATGGTGTTCACATTCACTTGTTCTTAAGCTCACGAGCTGTTACAAAAGACGCATTTACAAAGACAAAAACCCAAACTATTACGCTTACAGCCGGCACATATGCGTATAATTTAGATAACACAGTAAAGTATGCATACCCATATGAAGGGAATATAGTTGTTGAATTAGAAAATCATAGATTACGTCCAAGTAATGCAAAGCATCACATACTGGACGGCTCAACGTTGATTTATCGAGCACCAACTACAGCAGGCGAAACTGCATCTTCTTCAGCTACAGCCGACTTTCGTGTAACCCATATTAATAGAGCAACAAACACCACAACTAATCTAATTTATTACCAAGATTATACAGTTGATACTCTAATAGATACAGATAGCTCAACATACCTTGCTATAACATTAAGGCAGACTTATAACAGTGGTGATGATTTAATAGTAGCTTTACTTACAGATAGTGAATACTTTATTGAAAGTAGCGGAACTAATATTAGGTTACTTAGTGGCCTTTCATTCACTACTGGTGACAAACTTTATATAACTACATTTAGCAACCATGATCCGCTTAGAACGCAAACTAAAGTGTATATTGGGCAAGGAAGTGAGATTGCAAGTGTAACAGATACATTTGATAGTGTTGGTTTTGATTCTGTGGCTTTTGATAGTGTTACTATAAGTGGCACCGCAGTAAATAAATTTACACTTGATCGTGTGCCGACAAGTGCAAATTATATGTGGGTAACAGTTAACGGCATTAAGTTACATCCGGGTGATTTCTTTATTGATAGCGCAGGAAGACTTGACTTGTCGTCTCAAACACTAACTTCTACAAGTGAAGTTATAGTAACTTACTTTGGTGAGAATATTATAGAACCGACGGTTGGCTATCGCATGATTAACGATATGTTAGGAAACTATGAATATTTTAGGCTTGCCGCTGATAATGTTACAACATTAGCTAAAGACTTAAATATAACAGATACTAAAATTTATGTCGAAGATGTAAGTGTCTTGCCAATGGTATCCCCTAGCAGTGAATACCCGGGCGTGATATTTGTTGGCAACGAAAAAGTTACTTATTGGGAAATTAGTTACGAAGATAATTATCTTTACAACATAAGACGAGCAACAAGCGGCACACGATTTGCAACAATACACAGAATAGGTGCCAATGTTGTTGATTGTGGAGAGGATCAACGCTTACCGGCAACGGATACACATACAAAAACATGGTATGACACAAGTTCCACTACCGCTGCAAACGGACAGGGATTACAAGGTGCAACAACAGTTAATGCTAACTTCTTAAAAGCTAAAGAAGCATTCCTGCCAAACTGGCTTGTTGAACTAAACGAAGCAAAATACTTAGTTGATGATTATGTAGATGACGACTATGCTGAGGAACAAGTCACCTAAGGTGATATAAATATGTATAGCAAAGGTATATAAAAATGGCCGTTATTCTACGTAGTAGCAAAAGCACAGCGTTAACGCACACCGAAATGGATGGTAACTTTTCTGATCTAAATAATAGAACTTTGACAGTAGAGAACAATTACGTTAAAACGATTAACAGCCTTACTGCTACTAACAATGCGTTAACAATTACAACAACAAACATCACCGAAGGAACAAATTTATATTACACAGATACTAGGGCCCGGGCCAGTGTTAGTGTAACAGACAGCGGCGGTGATGGTAGTTTATCTTACAGTAGCTCAACTGGTGTTGTAACTTATACAGGTCCAAGCGCCGCTGAAGTTAGAGCTCATCTCAGTGTAACAGACAGCGGCGGTGATGGTAGTTTATCTTACAGTAGCTCAACTGGTGTTGTAACTTATACAGGGCCAAGCGCCGCTGAAGTTAGAGCTCATTTCTCAGCCGGAGCTGGTATTACAGTAAGTTCTGGTGCGATTAGTATTGCAGCCGATGCAATCAAAGACACGATGATTGATTGGGGAACTGGCGCAACTCAGATTAGCACAGCAGACATACCAGAAAACACTAATTTATATTACACAAATGTGAGAGCAGATGCTAGAATTGCTGCCGCAAGTGTTGCCGATTTAAGTAACGTGAGTATGGCATCGTTGGTAAATGGGTACGGACTTGTTTACAATAGCGCAACATCTCAAGTTGAATTACAAGAGCTTCCAGGAGCAGCAGGCGGTGAAGTTAACTCAGGTGCCAACGTTGGTGGGCACAATGAGATATACAGTAGTAAGAGTGCCGCCGTATTACAGTTTAGAACATTAAACCACGATAGTAATATTACTATTACACAAAGTGCAAACTACCTTACTATTGGTACAGCAAGTGCTCCTACTTTTGGTAATTTACAATTAAAAACTGATACTATTGAAAACATTAATACTAATAGCCATATCATATTAAGTCCAAATGGTAGCGGTGCAGTAAAGATAGTAAGTAACTTACTCCCAAATGCAGACAGCACATATAACTTAGGTGCAAGTGGTACTGAGTGGGCAACTGTATACGCCGATAATATTACTGCTACAGCAACAGTTCAATGGGGAAGTTTATCAGATGGTGCTATAACTATTACAGCATGGGTTGATGAAGATAATATGGCTTCAAATTCAGCAACACTTATTCCAACTCAGCAATCTGTGAAGGCATATGTTGATAGCGTAACCGCTTCGTTGTTAACAATTACAGACGGTAGTACTACACAGACAATTGCTGATGGTGATACTTTAACATTTTCTAATGTTACCAATGAAACTACAGTTGCAGTTAGTGCTACAGATACAGTAACAATTGGTTTACCTTCCGCCATTACTGTTGCCACAAGTTTAACAGTACCTACAGCAAATATTACTACTGCAGTTATTGATCAAGTTACTATTACAGATAATAATATCACTACTAATGTTTCAAATGCAGATCTAATATTAAATCCAAGTAGTACTGGTAAGGTAAAAACTGATAGTGCAGTAGACCTAGGCGGCGCCTTAACGTTACTAGAAAGTGGTGTACGTACAGGATCAGGCGAAATACGATTCGCTGATCTTGACAGTAGTCATTATGTTGGGTTTAAGAGTGCCGCTACCGTGGCCTCAAGTATAATGTGGACACTACCAAGTACCGACGGCGATGATGGTCAGGTATTAGAAACAGACGGCAGTGCGAACTTAAGTTGGGCTACGGCTTCATCCGGGGCGTCTGGATATCCTGGGAGTAGCATATCGATAGTACCCGGTTCAGCTGGAAATTATGATTTAGCAGAAGGTGCTGCACAAGACGGAGATGAGACGCCGTTTGTGGTTACAATGGACGCATTCAACATAGTTACTACCACGGTTTACGACTATAACGACCCAATTGGTAGCACGGTCACTGCGGATTACGGCAGTGGCGAAAGTTACGTAGGAGCATAAAAAGGAGAATTAATCATGCCTACAACAGTACAATTAAGAAGAGGCACAACTGCTCAAAACAATGCATTCACAGGAACGGTTGGTGAGTTAAGTGTCGACACAACATTAGATACCTTACGCATACATGACGGCAGCACGGCCGGTGGATTTGCACTTCAGAGGCAAACAGGAACACAGGACCTTACATTAAACGCACAAGCAGATTTAAAGTTTGGTGACGCAGACAGTAGTAACTACGTGTCATTTCAAGCACCGGCAACGGTAGCTTCAAATATATATTGGACACTTCCCGCAGCAGATGCAGCCGTAAGCGGATATGCTTTAACAAGCAACGCTAGTGGTACGTTAAGTTGGGCCGCGGCCGGCGCAACAGTTACACAGGATAACTCCACTAATACAGCGTTTAATCTTTATTTTGCAGCCACTACAAGTGGTGCGTTAACAGCACTTAAGTATGATGGTACTGACATGACATTCAACCCAAGTACGTCAACACTTGCTTGTACAACATTTAGTGGAGCATTAGGTGGTAATGCTACAACAGCTACAACAGCTACAACAGCAACCAATGTTACAGTCGCAGATGAGTCCAGTGATACAACATGTTTTCCATTATTTGTTACTGCTGCAACAGGTGACCTGGGACCAAAATCAGGTAGCAATCTTGCATTTAATTCTAGTAGTGGGGTGCTAACTGCAACTGGATTTGCTGGCCCTATAACGGGAGCTGTAACTGGTAATGCTGACACTGCTACCACTGCTACTGTCGGAACTACGGTTACTCTTACAGCAACAAATACTACAGACGCTACACATTATCCTACTTTTGTAGACACTGCTACTGGTAATGAAGATGTAAGAACAGATACAGGGTATACATACAATCCAAGTACTGGTACATTAACATCAACAATATTTGCTGGTACCGCTACCGCTGCAAAATACGCTGACTTGGCAGAGAATTATTTGCCGGACACTAGTTATCCAATTGGAACAGTTGTAATGATTGGCGGTGTTAATGAAATAACTTATTGTCCAATTGGCGCTATCCCAGCTGGCGTTATAAGTGAAAATCCGGCATACTTAATGAATAGTGAACAAGAAGGTGGTTTACCTGTTGCATTAGTTGGTCGAGTTAAAGTTAGAACTGTTGGTAAAGTGCAACAAGGACAACTAATGCGTGTAGATCTTAATGGTGTTGCTAGTGCAACAGCAGACGGCGCGCCGGTTGGTATTGCAATAGAGGAAAGCGACGATGTTGGTGAAAAACTGATTGAGTGTTTGTTAAAGGTGTAACAACTATGAAAAAGCAAGATAAAAATACAAAAAAGAAAGAGGCTGAAAAAGAACAAATGCCACAGGAAGAGGAGTATAAGTCGCCAATGATGGAAGATGGTGGTGTTATGATAGACGGGCACATTCGCATTTTCGATCCGGAGTCAGGCGAAGATTATGTTAATAAACGGAACTCGATCCATTTTGAAAATATTTCCGAAGCACTTGCCCTTAGCATTGGGAATAAAACAACAGGATTTATTCATGAAATGGCATTTGGAAACGGCGGAACAAACGTAGACCCGACCGGCGTTATTACCTACCTACCAGCAAATAGCACCGGTCAAAATGCTGCTTTATATAATCAAACTTACTACAAAGTGATTGATGATAATAGCAGCCTTAACACTGATCCGGGTAGAAATAAAATTACAACAACTCATGTAAGTGGAAACATTTACACAGATATTGTTGTTAGTTGCTTGCTAGATTATGGAGAGCCAAGTGGGCAGCAAGCATTTGATAATACAAGTAACTTTAATGACACTTATACTTTTGATGAACTGGGTCTTAAAAGTTGGGTTGGAGCCGTAGACACAGGAAAATTACTTACTCACGTTATTTTCCACCCGGTTCAAAAGAGCCTGAATAGACTAATTCAGATTGATTATACAGTGAGAATACAGACGCTAACTAATCTAACTAGTATTTGAACTAGTTAAATAAAGTGAAGGTCGCGATGTTGACGCATTCACCTTCTCTATAACTAGCAAGAGTTACAGCAATGACATTATTTATTGACAACAAATACACTAAAACATATTACAGCATAATAGAACACGCTCGTCAACCAGTATTTGACCGAGAACCGTATGACCAATACATCGAAAATCACCACGTTATTCCAAAATGTTTGGGAGGTTTAGACGAAGAATCTAACATGGTGCGTTTAACTGGGCGTCAGCATTTCATTTGCCACTGGCTATTAACCAAAATGGTTTCTGAGAAAAGACATAAATGGCAGATGATAAACGCACTAAGTTTAATGATGTGGGGTCACAACAACAAGCAGAATCGCTATAAGATAAATTCCAGATTATACGAACAACTCAAGGCAAAACATAACAAGATGCTATCCGAACGACTGAAAGGTAAGAAACGCAAGCCATTCAGTGAAGAATGGAAAAGAAAGATGACTGCCCATTCGAAAGGGAACACATATGGTTCCAAAGCAGTTATGGTCGAGGGTGTGAAATACATTTCTCAAACGGAAGCAGCAAGGAAGTTGGGTCATTCACAACCATTTGTTTTCTATCGATTAAAAAGTAATAATTTTCCTGACTATTATTATATATAAATATATCTAACAGGCATAAATACATTTAGCACATTTTAGGAGGATCTAGTCATCGCATACACAGTCAATAAAACAAGCGGAGCGGTACTAACAACCATTTCAGATGGTACAATTGATACTACTACCGACTTAACATTAATCGGTAAGAACTACGCTGGATACGGCGAGTTCTTAAACGAAAATATGGTAAAAATGTTAGAAAACTTTGCCAATACTAGCGCACCATCTAGTCCGCTTGCTGGGCAAATGTGGTGGGACACGACAAATAGTTTACTTAAAGTTTATTCCGGAACAGCGTTTAAAACAGTAAGTTCTAGTACATCATCCGCTACTACACCAACTACAGGTGTTACCGGAGACCTCTGGTGGGATACAACTAACGGACAGTTAAAAGTTTATAACGGAACAACTTGGACAACAATCGGCCCAGCATTTACTAGTGGCACTGGTACTTCGGGTTCAATTGTCGAGACTGTTACAGACAATGCCGCAACGGATCACGTTGTTGTTAAACTTTATGTTAATAACACTGTAGTTGGAACTATTAGCAAAAGCACAGTATTTACTCCACAAGCTGCAATTTCGGGATTCGCAACTATTTCCCCTGGTATCCAAGTTAGTTCAACTGTAACAGGCGCTAAGTTTCAAGGAACAGCAACAGATTCAGATTCACTTGGTGGTTCATTAGCAAGTGCTTATTTAAGAGTTGACCAAAGCGATAGCACAACTGGTGTTTTTAGCATTCTTAATGATACGGGTATGATTCTTGGTGTAGATAGTGACTTAACTATTGGCATTAACGGCAGCTCAAATCCAGTATTTACAAATGCTAACACCAATGGTAGCCTTGTTTTGGCGCCAAATGGCTCCGGTACTGTTGATGTTAGCAGCAAGAAAATTACTAGTCTTGCTACGCCAACAGACAGCACAGACGCCGCTAACAAGTCGTATGTTGATACACAGCTTGCCGCTTCCGGTGATCTTAAAGCAGACGGCAGTGTCGCAATTGCGGGCGTTTTAAGCCCTGATGCAAACAATACACGTAACCTTGGAACAAGCGGTTTAAAATTTGCTACAATTTATGCGACAACCTTTAGTGGCGTGGCAACCTCAGCACAATATGCTGACGTCGCGGAAAACTTTACAACGGATGTTCAGTATACTCCAGGAACGGTTGTAGCACTTGGTGGTGTAGAAGAAATTACAGCCGCGGTTGAGGACTTAGCTAACAACGTGTTTGGTGTTGTTAGTAATAAACCTGCATATTTAATGAACGCCGGACTTGAAGATGGTATTGCTGTTGCTGTAACTGGAAGAGTTCCTGTAAAAGTAACAGGAACAATAAATAAAGGTGATAGACTTGTTAGTGCCGGCAATGGTGCGGCAAGGGCAGCAATAGATGGCGAAGCAACATTTTTTAATGTTATTGGCAGAGCTATTGAAAACAAAACTGATGACAAAGAAGGTTTAATCGAAGCCTTTGTAACAATTAATTAATTATAGGAGTTTTAATAAATGGCATATCAAACGGGCGACACGATCCTAGATACACATTATAATGACTTTGCAACAAGTGTTAACACAATGTGGGGCGCAGGAACTGGCGTTCGAGGGCTTGGTCAATCAACTACAGTATCAACAGTAAGTGACGGAACTACAATTACAGCGGCGCAATGGACAACATTATTAGGCAGGTGCAGATCAATTAGTGACCACCAAGCAAATGATGGTAATATAACAATTGATACTCTTACAGATCCTACCACAGGTGATCAAATAGAAGCATTTGGCGCACTAAGTACAGATATTGGGACACTTGATACAAGTGCCGCACTAGCTACGGGAACTGGATCGGGCTTTGGATCAGCAACTCAAAACATAGTAAATGCTTCAGGAACATTTACTGGTGTTGTCACCCAAGCCAGCACACTTACATTTGCTGGGGGGAACGAAGCACGATATTTCTTCAATTCCGGAGGCAAAGTTGAAGTAAGTTGGACTGTTACAGGTGGTACAAGTGATTCTAAATATGATAACTGGGTAGCTTTAGCAACAGCTTGTGGAACTTATCAAATTTTTGCTAACACTAGTGGTAAAACAGGTGGTAGCGGAACAGCCAGCACAAATAACACAGACTACGGTTATTTTGATCAAACTACATCAGCAGTTGTTGCGTTTAAGCAATTTGAAGATACAGCACCATATACAGCAAGTTATATTCAGTTAAGTCTAAACGTAAATGCGACAGATGCGACAGATGGCTTAGGTAATAACGGTACTGTAATGACTGTTAAAAGTGAAATGGTTGACGCGGCTGCCGACCAAACTGCATATAATAAAAATATTTACAATGTACTTGATCAAGTAGATGGTACTAAGAGAACAACTTTTTCGTTTACTCCATCAGCAACTACTTATATTACTGCTACTTGGGGTACGCCGGCTTGGGCAACCACAACAAACACCGAAACTTAATCTTATTGACAGTCAATAAAATTTAAAGTACAATACTACTATGAATGTGATTGACTTAGAACAATTCGCATGCCAAAGACTTGACATAAACCGTCAACGTTTAGCACTAAAAGAACAGCAAGAACAACGTCTTACAGTCGCTTACAATGGTGGGTTGTTTTGTATTGATATAGCATTAATGGCATTTCTTGCTAGTTGGGATAATGCGTTTGATTTGTACTTAAAAGATAGTTACGGCAATCCTATATATATTGATAGTGCAGAGGCATTACTAGAACGTTGTCGTGTTAGATGGTCCGAGGTGATGAACGATTGGCATAACCAACATCAAGAATTAAAAAAGGTAAGACGAATAAATCAATTGGATGAGTAGTAAAGGTGCGCTATTACTTGCTACACCACATGAACAAATAGATTACATAGGCTTTGCTAAGTTAGCAGCTAAATTAATAAAAAAACATCTTAACATAGATACACATATTCATGTTGGTAAGGCTAAACAAGGAAATATAAGAGCATTTAGATGGCACGACGGCAGTATTCAAAAAGTGCCATGGTATAATAGTGATCGTCCTCTTGCTTTTGATATAAGTCCTTTTGAGCAAACCCTCCTTATTGATGTAGATTATCTTACATTTAATAATCAACTAAAATCTTACTTTGATAATGCCCACGAGTTTCTTTGTTATAACCGAATATGGGATGTTACAGGAACAGACAGTTTTCGTAATGAAGAAACCATGACGCGGGCAGGTTTTCCTATGCGCTGGGCTACTGTTGTATATTTTCGGAAGTGTGAGCTGGCGTATAGCATTTTTGAAATGATGAAAAATATTCAGCAAAACTGGAAATATTACAGCAAATTTTGGGGCTTTATGGCTGGCAAATATAGAAATGATTTTAGCTTAAGTATTGCTCACCAACTACAAACCGGATACACAGATAATACTAATGTATTTAATCATGCGTTGCCAAGCTTAAGCACAGATGATACTATATATCGTGTTAAAGATAATATATTATACATTAGATATAGGTATGGTGAAACCTATAATGCTGTTCGAATTAAAGATACTAACCTACATTGTATGAATAAGTTATGTTTAAGTAATCCCGAAATTAAAGGCGCATTAGAAGATTATGCAGCCTAAAGAAGAACAGCAAGGATGGTTGACGTTTGCTCAAAATAGTGATACAACTAATTATGTAAAGTTAGCATACTTGCTAGCATTAAGTGTTAAAGTTACTTGTAAGCATAACAGATTTGCGATAGCAGTTGACAAAGAGTCACAGGAATCTATAACAGAAAAACAGAGAAAAGTATTTGACTATATAATAACAGTGCCTAGGGATAAACCTTTCTATAACGAATGGAGAGCGTTGGATATAACACCATTTAAGGAAACATTTAAAGTTGAGTGTGACATGATTATCCCCAGAAGTGTCGATCATTGGTGGGATGGTTGTAGGTTACAGGATGTAGTTTTAACTACACAAGTTAGAAACTATAAAGGAAATGTAAGTAACAGTAGATATTATAGGAAATTATTTGATGACAATTCCCTTGTTAACGCTTATAACGGCTATATGTATTATAGGTATAGCCGGGCTAGTGCTAATTTCTTTCGCAATGCGAATATGGTATATGAGAATTTTGACATATTTCGTAATCGGATACTTATTGGTTGTCACTATGATAAACCTGACACTGATGTGGTCTTTGGCTTAGTAGCTACGCAATCGGAAACTCCTTGTTATATTCCTTTAAGTTACCCAACATTTACACATATGAAAGGGCCTATTAATGGGTGGAAGCCCGGTATGGACTGGCGTGATGCGGTCGCTTGGACACTAACAGATAATTTTGATTTAATTGTTGGCGGATATGCACAACAATATCCGTTTCATTACTACCAAAAAGATTTTTGTACAGAAGAATTAATCGAGCGTTATGAGCACAGAGTTTTTCAAAGCACTTAAGGAAACACCCCCTAGAGAAAAAATTGCAAGAGAATACAGATTGCGCTATAATATAGGTACGGGCGAGTTTAGCTTGGAAGACCGCGAACAAGTTCCTGTCAATGACATATGGGACGAGCATTATATTGTGGTAAATGAAGATACCTTGCTTTATCCCGGCCGGCAAAGAATTAAAAATGGTAAAATTGTTGAGATAGATGCTAGCATACATGTATATTGGCGAGCAACGCCAGCAGACACATTACACAATAATCCTTACTATTGTATAGGTGAAAAAAATGACACGAATTAATTTAGTAGAACCAAAAGAATTAACAGACCAGCATTTAGTTGCAGAGTATAGGGAAATTTTTATGGTAGGACCTGCATTACAACGTTCATTAAAATCACCTAATTGGAATAAAACAAAAGAAACATTACCAAAAGAGTTTACTCTTAACAAAGGACACGTAAAATTCTTTTACAATAAAGGCAAATATTTGTATAATAGATATTCAGAACTTATTAAAGAAATGAAAAATAGAGGAATGAATCCTAACCCTTTACGTAAGTTTAAAAGAGAACAATGGCCAGATGATTTATATAAAGATTGGAAACCAAATAATAAAGATATAGAAATTATAAGAGAAAGAATACAATTAAGAATACAACAAAGACCAAACTGGTATAGGTATAGATATGACACGAATGAATAAAGTTGCAGATACACACAAGGACAATGTAGACTCAGCTCCAGAGTACATGGTTTATAGGCCGTTTGGGCCGAACATTATTCATACAAAAATGAGTAATGAGTTGGTTGATGCGTTACATGGGGTTTTTTTAAAACAAAGCAAAAAAGAAGAACTAGATGTTAGCGAAGACAATCAATACGGTCTTGCTGGAAATAATAAAGTAGAATTCTTTATTACCGAAGAACTATTAGGGTCTAGCACTCAATTACTCACAAATTGTTTAACAGGTTGTGCCACTGAGTTATACACAAGTAATATTAAAGCAAATTGGGCACATCAACAAAAGATTGTAACTCCTAAACACAGAGAGATTATTGAATCGCATTTTAAAAATATACAATTAAATATTGCCATCATTGACGTGTGGGGGAATGTTAGTGTGGCTGGTGATTTTAATCCTCCGCATAGACACACTGCCATGATTAGTGGTGTAGGATATATAAAAATGCCTGACGATATTGAGAAAGAGTGGTTACTGGAAGATCATGATCCAAGCAGCGGTATGATTAATTTTTGGGACGGCCGGCCTGCACTATACGGTGTTCACATGCATCGTGTTAAGCCGGTTGTTGGTGATATATACTGTTTTCCGGCGTGGTTGCCGCACAGTGTACATCCATTCCGAAGCAAGGGAGAACGTTGGAGTTTTAGTTTTAACATAGATATTGCCAACCAGAACCCAGACCTTGAAATGACAGAATTTGAAAAAGCAGAACTACGCGCCGAGCGTCGTCGATTATTAAAGGAGTTAAAAAATGCAGAATGAAATATACGTGCCATATACCTTTAAGGTTTTACCTGGTAAGACGATTAAAAAAAAGCAATTTAAAGAAGGTAAAAAACTTTACAAAGATCTTACTAAATTTTGTAAAATAAACCTGTCAGGTAATTTTGAAGTGGATAAAACACAGTATGCACAAGGTATTCGTGTACTAGTTGAATCCGATGAAGATGTTGTTAAGGTACATCAATGGCTAGACAATTAGTTGATATTGCAGATTTAGACACGATTTTTTTAACTTACGACGAGCCCAAGAAAGAAGAATTTTGGGTGCAAATCCAAAACATGGTTCCATGGGCAAAGCGTGTTGATGGCGTAACAGGCAGTGATGCCGCTCATAAAGCGGCTGCTGAAGCTAGCGAAACAGAACGCTTTATTCTCATCGACGGCGATAATATTCCTGATCCCGAATTCTTTAACTTACAGTTAGATATAAAAGAGGAATATAAAGATTGCGTGTTTCGGTGGAAAGCACGTAATTTTATTAATGGCCTTATGTATGGCAACGGTGGTCTTAGCTGTTGGACCCGTGAGTTTATTAGTAATATGAAAACACATGAGGCAACAGATGGAACAGACGAAACGTTAGTAGAGTTTTGTTTTGATAACAAATATATCCCTATGCACAATGTTTATAGTACTACCTACCCTAATGGTAGTTTGAAACATGCATGGCGTGCAGGCTTTCGCGAAGGCGTAAAAATGTGTCTTAATAAGGGCCGCAAACCCACGTTAGAAGAATTTCACAAAGAAGTACACGCTAAAAACTTTGATAAACTTTGTATCTGGCAAAGCGTTGGCAATGATGTGGAATATGGATTTGCAGCTATGCATGGCGCGAGGTCTGGTACATATAAATTAATGTGTACAGACTGGGATTGGCACGAAGTAAGAGATTTTGATATACTTGATTGTATTTTTGAAAATGAGTGGGGATCATATGCTCAAGAAGATTACGAAGAATACGGGTATATACTAAAACAAAGATTACAATTACCTATTGTTGATTTTTCAGCCGAACAAAGTAAATTTTTTAAATATTTTTATTCTCAAACATATAATCCAATGGAGCCAATGACTTCAGAAATGGATGTGATTAAAAAGATAGAAGGCTGGATATAATGAAAACATATTTTAATGAGCGACTACCTTAAGAACGCTGAATATGCTAAACAAAAACTAGCAATCGTTAGTGACAGTTTTTGTCTAGCTAAGTGGGCACAAACATCGTTGCACCTCACAACCGGTCATACAAATAGTTGTTATCACCCTCCACTACATCGTATACCTGTTGAACCCCTAGCCGACAATCCGTCCGCACTTCATAATACAGCGTACAAAAAAGAGCGCCGTAAAGAA
>Ga0114912_1000543_pt1 | contig 18705 bp, 28 predicted proteins | sample MalvirDeepMed_51_FD_89713 | JGI IMG/M metagenome (GOLD analysis project Ga0114912, IMG submission 89713) | Marine viral communities from the Global Malaspina Expedition - Malaspina viral metaG DeepMed_51 | ecosystem: Environmental > Aquatic > Marine > Oceanic | place: Mediterranean Sea...
ATAAGCATATTGAGTTCCTATTTCATAATCTCCTAAATCAAAAAGCTTTTCTTCAATGTTATTCAATCCGTTTTGAAACATCTTAAACAGTTGAGGATTTTGGGACTCATATCTTTTGAGGTGTTCTCCAAACTTTTCAGGTGTTCTAAAACATTCAAAAAGATTTGCCATGTATTTATTAAAATCATTATAAACTATTTGTTTGGATTCAATATTTCCATTCACATAAACCCAAAACGCTCCTCCAAATACTTCAACATACGTTTCATTTTGTGGAATGTATTCTCCTATCCATTTGGCCATTCGGCTCTTACCTCCTATATAACTAATCATTTTATTTGGTTTACTGAAAGAATATGATATTTAAACTCTCTGTTTCTGTTGTATTGTTCAATTAATGGTTGGTAAATACAATCTTCATGGCATTTCTCTCTCTCTCCACAGTCTGAACATCTTTGGTGTTCCTCGCAAAATGTGTCAAGATCAATTGCTTCATCCCAACACAATTCACAACTGATAAATTCTCTATCAGGTTCGTTTAGTTCTCTCATTTTAATAATTTTTGAATAGTTAGTAATCCAGTTCCGTTTCTACTTCTATACTTTAAACGCTTATCTTCTGAATAATGGAGTTTGTTTTCTTTATTCCACTGGTCCTCATAGATTATTTTCTTTTGATGTTTTATCCATTTGTAGTAAGTTTTAACCGACAAATGCCATTCATCTGTTTCCCTTATACCTGTCCGAAAAGACTCTTCAATACTTTCCCAGTCCATGTTAGGGAAATCCCTCACTAAGTCCTCAGCTAATGTTGAAGCGAGAATAAGAATATCTTTATCAGTTTTTGTTTGTCCTAATTGAACTAAAGTTGAACTGATTAATCCAATACATTTTTTAGTTAGTTCCTTCATATTTTTTGTTTAATAATTCTAAAGCTCCATAATGAGCACTCATTTGATTCTCTATTTTTGAACGTCCTGAAGTTTTGGTTGTTCTTTTCCATCTTTTCATTCTCAAGTTTAAATCCCAAGTCTTTTGAAGTTGCCATCTCATTTTGCCTTTTTTGTTTTTTTCTGCCCAATAATCAACAAAGTTTTCAGCTTCTTCTTTGTTTAATATTCCTAACTCTAAAACTTCAATTGAAAAACTTTCTTTATTATGCTTTATTAAATTAGTATTTATTTTACTATTAGTATTTATTTGTGTGCAGTTTTCCACATCTGGTTTTTTGGGTTCTGGTTTTTTGGTATGTGGTTTCTCATAAACCAACAATTCCCATTTAACGACTTTTCCAGTATTATCTGTTACTCTGTTACGTTCTACATATCCAAACTCATTAAGTTCCTTTAGGATTGAGTATATAGTGTTTTTAGACTCTTTTACTATTGCAACCAAACCATTAACAGACAATTCCCAAGAATCTGGAAATGATAATATCAAACTCATCAATCCTTTTGCTTTTAAACTCAAATCTTTTCTTTTCAATATCTCATTTGAAATGATAGAGTAATTTTTGCTTTTCTGTATTCTTTTTATGTTCATAAAGTATAAATAAATTTTAATTGATACCCCTCTGCTTTTTTTATGTTTTTATATTTTGAAATTAAATATTCCCATGCTCTTGTTTTATGTCGGTGCCACATTGAAACTGGATGAACCCTCTCTCCTGTTTCTAATATATAAAAATCTACTTTCGTTTGTTGTATAAGTTTGTAATTTGCTGCTTTATATATTGTTCCAAAATTTCCAACACTTGTATCACTATAAGAAACAACTGCTTTCAAATCTTTATATCTTAGTTTTAAAAATTTATGCAACAATGATAATGTTATAGTTTCAGAAAATTTTGGCATTTCATCAGATAACCACATTCTATCAAATTCTACAACTTCATTTTTTTGATATTTTCCATTTTTTTCTGGTCTTATTCCATAACCAACTTGTAGTGCTCCCTCAACTTTATTATTGTAATAAACCAACAAACTTAAAAAACTATTTTTTGTTGGCTTTTTTGAATAATGGTTTTTGATAATAACATTATCAGCTTGATTTTTTTCGCACATTTCAATTCTTATGTTCTTTGACTTACATTCATATCCAATAACATAAGTATTAAAAATATCAAAAATAGGATTTTTTTTTAAACTCATTCAAATATGGATAATTGTCCAGTCCCTCCAAACATTATATCTTGCTTTTCCAAGCAATGCAATGTTTTCATTTGGGAATAAATTCTTTGTTTTAAACTAATTAAACATTCCTCAAGTTCATGGATGTCTTTTGCCACATAGTAACCTCTTCCATTGGAACAAATACCATTCACAATATTGTTAGTTCTTATGTGTTGAATTATCTTGTGAACTTTTTGTGAAGATAACCCTGTTTTGTCTTGAATCTCTTTGTTTGTAACAGCATTTTCTTTTCCGATTCTTATGCTTATAGCTTTTGAAAAAGGTCCAATCCATTCAAGATCATCCTCACAAAGTTCAAAATTGATGTTTTCGTATCCTTTCAACATTAGAACGGCATTTCATCAGATTCAACATTCTGGTCTGCAACTCCATCTTGTAAATTTATTTCCCAAGCAGAAATATTGTGGTAGTATCTCCCTTTAAATTCTTTGGAACTAAGATTGATTTTAACCTCAATATCTGCACCCTCTTTCAAGTTTTGAATAAGTTCAATCTTATCTCCAAAACAATCAATGCAAATCTCATTGTTAAAGTCCGCTCCAGTATCTAAAACGAAACTTTGTTTTTGCCATTCTTTTCCTGCTTTTGAAACTCCTGTTTGCTTTTTAAGCACCTTTGTTAATTTTCCTGTAATTTTCATTTTTAATATATATAATTTGAGTTAATTTCTATGTTGTTCATTGTTTCCATTGGATATTTCATATCAATCTTAAGTTTTGCATATTCTTTCTGATCCGCATAAAATAAAAAAGTAATCCACTTTTTTTGAATGTCTTTATATATTTCCATTTCCTCCTCAAACTTTCTACAATGATATATTGAAGTAGCATGATTCATCCCATGAATATAATCTTTCATTCTATTGTGTTTTACGTCGCAATGCTTCCATAAATAGTAAATAAAGAATCTTCTTGCAACAACAATGTTGGTATTTCTTTTCTTCATTAGTGTAAACTGGGATTCGTTACATTCCCAAATTTTTGAAATTACATATTTTGCAATCTCCATTTTTTCCTTTTCGTATTTATTCATCTTAATATAGTATTTGTTGAATATTTGGTTTTAAAACCCTTTTATTACACATTACAGAACATTTTCTGCAAATTGAGTAGTTGTCAATTGATTTTGGTTTAAAGTTCTTTAAATCGTCTCTAAATTGTTTTAATTTATATCTGTATTCTTTCAACCTTTCTAAAGTTGGTTCAATCATTATGAATTTTGTCCATCCACTTTTACCAAAGATTAAATAGAAAAATGGTAAATAAACTCCATGTTCTTGAAAATACATTTCAATATAATGAATAGCTTGAGTAAAGTCTTTATAAATTTCTCCAGTGTTTTCATCCACAATGTTTCCCCAACCATAAGGATTCCACTTGCAATTCTCATCTTCTTTCATTGCTGTATATTTCAAATCCATTATTGCTAACTCTCCCTTATACTTAATTAAAGCGTCAGGATGTCCAATTAGTTCATCTGTTTCCCATTCAGGTTGAACATCAACCAATTCAATCTCCAAATCCTTCATCATAACCTTAGACTTTTCAGCTAATTCCAAAAGATCCGTTTCTCTTTTTAATGGTTTTCCAGTCTTTCCTTTTGGGATCTCATAAACCTCTCCTCCTCTACTCATTCCAATCACATTCTGTTCAAATACCAAACCATCCAACATTGATGCAGTTGGTCTCGTTCTGAATCCGTTTAAATAGGTTTCTTCCCATTTGATTTTGCAATAGGTAGGATTGTAAAAATCCCTTAACATTGACTGACTAATTTTTAATTTCATCTTGTTTTTCTTTCCATTCTTTAAAACTCATTGGTTTTTCTTTTAATATAGTTCTAATAGCAAAATAATATTCTGCATAATCTTGAACTTCTTTTATAGTTATTTTATAATCCACAATATCCACTATCACAATCATTAAAATCATCATCAAATAAATCCATTTGAGTAAAGCTATTTTTTATCTGTTTATATGTAGTTCCCATTAACCAAGTCCTCCCTCCATAATCCACTTTACTCTTTTCATCTTGTTCTACAAACCAATCAAATTTATTTGGTTGAAGATTACTCATATGTTTAAGTAATATTGGATTCCTATGGAAGCATCCAACGCAATTATTGAATTTCGCAAATCTAACTGGTTTGTCTTCCCAAAATTCTTCAATATTATCTTTAAATATTCCATCTGTAATTAAGGGAAACTCAGGTTTTTGCCATTCAACCATACCCCATCTGTTCTGGTTTCCTGTTTTACTTCTACCTATTATTGATTTAAATTCTGAATATCCCTTTTCATTTGTCTTGTCAAGCATTTTTCTTGCTCTTTTCCCCTCGTTTTTTCTAAATCCTATTCTGAACTCTGCTACTTCGTTTATATTTTTTTTCCACCAATCAAATATCGGCTGCAACTTCATTTCTGTAGTGCAAAACCTCATTGTTAAGTTAGGTAAATATGTTTTTACTGTGCCATTTTTATATTTTCTTTTAATTATTTCATCAAATGGCTTTCCAGAAACCCAATCAATTTTACTACCAATAAATTGTTCTAAATCTAACATAGTGTAAATTATTGTATCTGTTTCTAAAGTTCCAATAAAATCTTTCCCTATTTTATCGCTAACAATTTGTCTTATTTTTTTATCTGGGAACATACAATTCTTGTCTGTTGTTCTGACTAAAGCAAAAACATTATACTCTGCTGGATAATTTGCAGCAATATAACTTGAAGTTTTACCTCCACTTAAACTATTAACTATTTTCATTATAATACAGAAGTTTTTTTATTAATTTGATAATCAACCTCATCTTTTCCTAAAGTATTCGTTAAACCCATTGTTTTGATAATTACACGCGCCAAACTCCTTTTTTCTGCAATCTCAACAGGGAACTTTTGGAAACAATTTTCTTTTGATGCTGAACCATACGTTTCACATTTTCTCTCTCCATCTTGAAATGATGTTGCTTTAATTATAATATTCCCAAGTTCTGAACTTATAATATCAAACTTTACATCAATCTTGTTGTTCCATTGGATTTGTTCAATTCCTGAACGTGTTATAATGGTAAATCCTCTTTTGTCTGTATAAACATCTTCTTTTGTTAAAGAGTTGTCTTTATACAAAACCCTTAATATTTCATTTTTTTTCATAGTCTAAAAGTTTGGTGTAAAGAAAATACATATTAATACTATAAGACAAATTGCACCGATAACCGCATAAACAATCTCTTGGATTTCATCTCCATCAATCTCATTCACTTTCTCAAGTTTATATTTATCATGAAATACATTTCCCTTATCCATTGTTATTTGAACGAAGTTTGCACAATCTTCTGAGTTTCTGTATTGAATAAATCCTGTTTCCTTGTTTGTAATTTTATACATAATTTTAATTTTTAGTTTTTAATTCGTTTAATTATTTGTTTTTTTCTTGTTGTCTAATTTTTCTTTCCAATGTTGATTCTAATTCACATAATTTTTCATATTCATTTTCGTAAGTAAAGTCACTTATTATTGAATTGTCTTTTAGTAATTCTAGGTTTTCTCTTAATTCATCGATTTGATTGATTGTTTCTTTTAGTAAATTTTCCATAATTGTTATTTTTTGTTGTTTTTAATTCGTTTAATTATGATACAAATATAAGAACTTTTTTAACAATAACAAACTTTTTTAATATTTTTTTAAATATTTTTTTCTAACCTAGTAAATAGGTGTTTTTTTATCATTTTTTTATGTAAATTTTAAATTTTTAGCTGTTAAAAACCTTAGCATTTCATCAATTTTCATCAACTTTTAGTGAATTTTAAGCAAAAAGAAAGCCGAACCCCTTTAAATCCGACTCTCCTCACAACCTTTTTTATTACTAAAACAATGCAAATCTATATAATTATTTTAAATATAGTATCTTTTTTATAGGTTTTTGATAAACTCTTTGTATTATAGGAAAACAATTCCTCATCTATATTGTAACCATCCCATCCATCTGTTTCCTGTAAGTCTATTCTAACGTCTTGTCTACCATCATTTGTAAAGATATAAATGTTCTGTGCAGCTTTTCCACTTAAATTTAAGGCTTTTTCTGAATAAGCGTTAGATCCCACTAAGGAAGCACTTCTTGCTATAGAATCTCTGATCATAGTTTCGTGTAAATGTCCACAAATAATGAAGTCAATTATTATTCCTTTATGAGCGTATTTTGAAACCACTTTTCCAACTTGATTGGAATCCATTTTCCCCAACTGATGTCCATGAATAACCAAAACATTATTTCCATTAATTTCAACTACCATTTCCAAGGCATTATCTCCCCTCAAGAACTCAATTTGTGGAAGTAACAACCTCAACATTTCAAAAATGGTAAAATCATAGTTATCAGAAGCAACCAAATCAACCCAACCAAGCTCTTGATTCACTCTTGATTCATTTCCAGTAACACAGCAAACTTTAACATCTGCAAATACCTGTAAATCCAATATAAAGTGTTTTAAGAGATGAACTCCGAGAAATGTGCTTTTTGCGCGATTTGTCGCCATTGACAATTTTTCATCAAGCCGGCGGTCGCTGTTAATCAAATCTCCAGTTATTCCAATAAGAAAAGAAGTTGCTTTGTGGAGTTTTGCATATTCCTTAACATAGTAAGCAAATTTTTGTAATCTCTTGGAAGCAATTTTAAAATCATATTGATTGGATTCCATATCAACCAATTCATTGAAGTGTGTATCAGCTATCTGAACCAAAACAACAGAACCCTTTTTTCTTTTATGTTTTGTAAGTTTAACATCCAAAGAATTTTCTTTTAAAACTTTTACTAATTCCTTGTTGTATTCCACAAGCGCGTTTTCCTCTCTTGCGTATTCTCTAAAGGATTTGTTTGCTATCCTGTTTAAATCCTGAGCTCTTTGTTTCTGTTTTGCTAGTTTAACATTTTCCTCAACTATTTCTTTGTCTGAAACTAAATATGAAACAACCAATGAAATTTGTTTTCTTAAATAGTCAGGAGAAACATCAAGCAAATATTTATCAATTAAATGCCTTGATATTTCTGCATAACCAACACCATTTTCAAAGTGTTCAAGAATTTCTTCTTTAAACTCAAAGTATTTATTTTTCATTTTTACGTTTTATTTTCTCCCAAGAACGACCACCAAAATAAGCTCCAAAAGCTGTTATTGCCAACATTTGCCAAAGATTAATCCATGCCTCTTGTATTTCCAACCCCACAAAACTGAAATCAATCAATGTGAAAATAGTTAATACAAAAAGTAAAAAAGCTAATGTTAATGGTCGGATGTTTTTAGAAAGCCAACTATCTGAAAGCATATCAGATTTCCATCTTTCTGAGATTTGATTCTGCATGTTTGATTCATGTTCAAGAATCTTTTCTTCAATCTGTTGTTTTAAAATTAATTTTTCTTCTTTTGAAGTTATAAGGTCATCAGCTATTTTTCCTACTTCTTTAACTAAGTCAGATCCCCCAAATATTTTTGTTAGTATATCCATATTTTTGGATGTTGTTTTTCATCTATATCAATATGCGCAAAATTGCCTTGTGATTTTCCAGCCAATCCCACTCTAAAAGGTAAACTTAATTCACTGCAAAGATTCATTGCTTCATAAACAAAGCGAGCTCTTTTTTTAGAATCAGTCATTGCTATATCACAAGCTAATCCTTTTAAGTGTGCAGAGTTTTCAATTCCTCCAACTTTTTTATTGTGTTCAGGTGTTCTATATCCACTTGTTACAATAAAGGGGAATTTACAGCGTTTTCTCAATTCATCAATGAACCTTAAAAATTTGATGTCCATGTTTTTTCCCGAACCCTTGACGTCAGGAGAATCAAATTCTTTTATTTTAAAATATTTCATTACTTTTTTTTACAGTGACCTAAGCAAATGGTTTTGAATGAAATGTAGTATAAAATTTTACAGATTGTTTTCATAATTTATTATTTGATATTGTCAAAAATAAAATAAAGTTCAAAAGATTATATTTATTTTGTCTTTGTTTTTTAACATTTGATTGTTTATTTTTTCTTTTTAAACAACTTTACTAGAGAAATTGATATGGCCAATATTATGGAAATAGTAAGCAAAACTTCATTAACTTGTGCTAAACTTAATCCAACAGCTCCTCCATTTGCAACTGTTAATTCTAAAACATCCTTTGTTTTTTCGTTCATTTTTAATTTTGTGTTAATGTAACTTTACCTCCATATATTCTGTTGGAAGTAGCTGTTACTTTTACTAATATTAATAAATAATTTGTTGTAGTTGCCGCTGTTGCTGTTATACTAATTGGGCTTCCGTTTGTTGTTCCTGTTCCTATTGCTGAACCTATTCCGTTTGACGCCACACTAGCTTCATAAACTTCAACAACTTTTCCACTGGCTGATCCCCATATTGTAACCTCTGTTGCTGTAGTTCCGCTAGGAATGTTTACTGTTGCAATCATTTCTTGTCCAGCATCTCCAACAGTCAGACCTGTATTTACTCCATCTTTAAATTCTAAAGCCTCATTTGAACCATCATCATTAATCATGAAATCTCTTGGAAGCACCTTTACAAAATTTGTATCAACTCCCACAATAGAATAAATTCCTCCTTTAAAACTATATTTTCCAATTGAATCAGATGTTACTGGCATGCCAGCAATTGTTCCCTCTGTTTTCCTTTGGTATTGTTCAAATAAATTTTCATTGTCTATTCCAACAACTGCTCCCTCCCTTATATCATTAGTTATTGTTTTGGAAACTACTGTTATTGTAGTATCAGTAGCCCCAACATTAGAAGCAACAGTAAATGAAACTCTTTGTTGAGATTTGTTATCTGTTACGTAAATAATATCATTAGTAAAAATAATAGTATCTCCAACGGGAGTTATGTTTAAAGTTGTAACAGCTCCAGCAGTAATTCTAGATGAGATTTGACTAGCTCCCCAAGGCACAACCATTTGTTGACTCCCCTGACCTAGTAAAGATCCTTGATTCCCCCCTCCAGTAATATTCCCAGAACTTAATCCGTAATTTTCTTCTGTATTTCGTGTTATTGAAATCCCAGAGTTGTAGGTCTGTTGAAACCAAACTCCATTCCATTCATCTCTCAATGTTGAAAATGTTCCACTTAGAAAAACGTATTTTTGAGAATTTACATCTTTCAATCTTCCAATAGGATTGACCATTTTAAGTTTTCCTGAATCTTCTTTGTCTGTTTCACTTAATGCAGAAGAAACATTCATTCTATAAGATGCGGCATCTTGGGATTTCATTATTTCATTTGCTAATAAAACAGTAAAATTTGTTGTTCCAGTTATTATCCCTTTTCCCCATTTTCCAGCCGCATTAGCTTTAACAAAAGCCGATCCATTCCAAACCCTTAAAGCTGAGGGATTGTCAATCAAAGGGCTATCTCCCCAATATAGTCCAGTAATGTCTCTACTATAAGAATCTGAGGCCGCTGTTATAAATTCACTCAAAGTTGAGTTGGCTCCAATAGCTCCTCCAGTTACTTGAGCAAATAATCCCATGAAATCATTGTTAGAATCATAAACATCAGAATAATCAAAAGTTGTGTTAGTTGTCCCAGCCCTATAAACCCCCCAGTTTCCATTAGAAGGGCTGCTTAATTTTCCATGATAATTTACTATGGTTGCCGCTCCTTGAGTATAAGTAAAAAACTCAAACTCCCAATCTCCCGTAAATGCGGCATCTGTTGGAATAACTCCATTAGTATAACCAGTTGAATCCCAAATAATTCTTTGACTTGTTCCAATGTCTATATTTGTAACATTTGCATTAATCATATCATCTGGCACATTATTTGAACCTGTTGGAGCAGTATAAGCCACCCATGATAAAGTTGAACCTGATTCAGTTAGCATTTTAGTATATGGAGTTGTTCCCGCTTCTCTTGCTCTTATGCTAAAACAAAGTTTCATGTCTAATGTTCTTGGGAATGAACCCCCGCCTAAAGTTAATTCACTGGATATATTGGAAAAGTTTAATGGAATCTGACAAAACCAACCGCTATTATCAGCAGCGTCGGTGTAGGTGCTGATTTCTGACGAAGCTATTAAATCTCCTGTATTTGTTGTTTGGTCCATAGCAGGAAAACCAAAAAATCTATTTTCATCAGCTAAAACACTGAAATCCGTTATTATTTTTTTGATTGGTGCATAGTTCTCATATTGTGTCCCAGCCAATTTTTGAAGTCCAGCATTATTTACATTAGTAATATTCTCAAATTGTAAATCATATCTTCCTAAGTTCGTGCTTCCAATATATGCAGCGTCACCTCTAACAGAACCTGTGTGATAGTATTCTCTAGTTGATATGTTAATTGGAGAGGCTGTTGTTCCTGATTCGTTTGTTTCATATTCGGGGATTTGAACAAAATGAAAACAATTATTCCAATAAACACATCTCATTCCCCAAACTTTACATAAAGACTCTAAAACTTCATAAGTTGATTTTGGTGTGTATTTCCCATTTTCATCTCTATCATAAACTGAGTTCATTTTGCATTGAGTCCACGCCAAAGGATCATCAGCTTGTCCAGCACTTGGCATTGTTGAATTATACCAATTGATTGATGTTTTATACGTATAACTTCCTCCACTTGGAACTCCCTCTGTTGTAGTAGAAGCTCCTGTTTTAGCAAGAATGATTTGAATCCAATCTGTTATTTTATCATAATTGTTCCAATAAACATCTTCCTTTTCGTAAGGGAAAACAACCGCAGCTCCTGTGTCTGTATTTGTATCTCGAACAAATGGCCTATCTTTTAATAGAGATAATCCATCAATTGCGGTTAATTTTACTTCATAAGGAAAAGAAACATCTTCTTTTGCTGCCAAGTCCATTAAAATAAACCCACTCCATAAAGGCTTGGTTGTATCTCTTGAATTGAATAAATGAACATATACATCTTTTTCTTCATAAGTTCCATCTTGTAAATCCGTTATAAAATCTTGCATTCCAATGTCCTCAACAATGAAAGGAATCTCTAAAGAACTTGCTAATATGTAAGTGAATTTTTCTTGTCCGCTTGTTTCGTATTTTATTTCAGGACCACTTGATCCAAGATTAATTTCTGTTGATGAACCAGCCCAACCATCAACCCAAAATTCAAGAGTGTAGTCCTCATCCGCCATTGACTTGTAGTCAATATCATATTTTTTTCCGTATGCCATTAAACGCTTCTTTGTCTGTTAGTTCCTGTGTTTCTATTACTTAAAAATATATCATTTCCTTTTATAACTCCCTCAACTATTACATTCTGAGAACCCCCACCAATAAACTGTTTCAATTTATCTAATGGAGCAATAACTTCAGGATTTGATGCAGTTGTTCCAATTCCCTCTCCAATTAATCCCACTGTTGGACCTGTAACCAAACCACCCTGTGCAAATTCAGGGATTAATGAATTTAAAGCTGTTCTAGCAAGACCAGCAGCAGCTCCAGCAATAACTGGAATCATAAAAGGATTAATTGCAAGGGCTGGATTGCTCAACGCATTACTTACTGCAGCAGCAACACCTTTTGAAATCAATCCACCAATTGCATCCTTTAAAACTCCTTTAATAACTTTTCCATATTCCTCAAATGATTTTGCTCCACCAGCTAACTCATTCCCAACAGATTGCATTGTTTGTTTCCAAACCTCTCCTGAATATGTTCCCCACTGCATAACTTCCTGAGTTTTACCAATTAAACGATCCATTTTTTCAAATATAGTTTCAGGAACATCAAATTGTTCTGCTAAACTAAATTGAGGCTGGTCTGATGGTGTGTCTAAACTTGGCATCTGAGGTGTTAATGAAAGCGTTTCATAAGTTTTTTTCACTTTCTTTCCTGTGTCCTCAGTTTTTACCCCTAAATTATCCATGCTTTTAGCCAACTCGTCAGCTTCTTGTTTTGCATCAAATTGTTTCTGTTTCAACTGGAAAAGAAGCATGTTCAAATCTTGAATTTGTTTTTTGTCTTTCTTGCTTAAACCTATCCCTTTCGTAAGTGCACTTTCCTTAATTTCAAATCCTTTTATCTTTTTTATTAATGCCTCAATCTCTTCAATTTGTAATTGAAAAGAATCTTTCCCCATATCTCCAATAGATTTGGACATTCTTTTTATTGCATCTTCAGTTGATTCGGTAACTCCATTAAATTCCTTTTGTGCTCTTGATGCTTTGTTGGTGTTTTCCGCTAAAAGGAAATAACCAGCAGCGGCAGTTGTTAATAGTGCAATTACAGCTCCAATAGGATTTTTAACCATGGCAACAGTTAAAGCTTTAAAGGCTCCACTTGTAGCCAATACAGCAGTTCTTAAAGCGACAAATACTTTTATTAATCCACTAATTCCAACAACCATCTTCCCGAAAATAATTAGAGCTGGACCAATAGTAGCAACAATTAATCCCCATTTTACAATGTTTTCTTTTGTTGATACACTTAATGCGTTAAACTTCTCAATTAATCCTCTGAAAACTGCTATTGCTTTTTGAGCCATTGGAAGTAAGTGTTCTCCCAAAGAAATTGCAGCGTCTGTTAATTCTCCTTTTGTTATTCTCACTTGATTGGCAAAGCCATCTTGTGTTCTTTCAAAATCTCCAACAGCTTTTGAACTTTGTTTTAATGCAAGGTCAAATGTTAATTGTGCTTTTGCTACTCTATCCAACTCTTTCCAGACCAAACCCTGATCATCTGCAAACTTCTTTAAATCCGTTTCCGTAATTGCTATTCCTAAAGATTTGATTGATTCTCTTTCTCCTAATAAAGCTTTGGTTAATGCAGCAGAAGCCCCCTCTGCTCCTCCACTAAAGTTTGTAAAGGAAGCCAAATCAACTGCTAATTCATTCACTTGTTTGGATAAATCAAGAGCAGATTTTTCTGTAAATCCAAATCCAACTAATAAATCTCCAGTGTTTGATAATAGTTGTTTTGCAGCCAAATCAGAAAGTCCAAATGAATCAGCAAAAACTTGTGCTGTTTGTTCTGCCTCTGCTTGAATACTAGAGAATACAGTTTTGAATTTTGCATCTGTTTCCTCAAAATCAGAAGCAAGTTTTAAAGAAGCAGCTCCAAGTCCTAAAATTGGAAGTGTTAAACCAGTAGTTAGATTTTCTCCAGTTCTTTGAATGTTTTTCCCAAACTTTTTAAGATTCTTTTGAGCTTTTTTCATTGCTCTATCAAAACCTTTGAGGTCTGCACCAAATTTGAAGTTGAGGAAACCGATTGCTTTTGAACTCATTATTCTTTTATTTTATTATTATGTTCCACTCTTTTTTTATATAATTCTGCTTTACTTTTTAAATCTTCAAAATCAATTTTATTTTCATCTTCCTCCCATTCAAATTTGCCTAAATCCTGAGGTTTTAAACTCTTACCTTTTGAAAGCTGGATGTTTAATAATAAACACGTGCTCCATCTTGTTCTCTCCCAGTCGCTTCTTTGCCTCATATTCTCCAACTCATAAAATCCATCAACCTTGTTCCAAAACTCTCTTGGTAACATATCATAAAAATCATCAACATTCATTCCTAATTGTCCGAATGCTATCCTCTCAAGTTTTGGCCAAGTTAGCTCTTCTTTGCTCTCTTGGCCTTTGGCTTTTTTTCTTCATCTCCCACCATTGCTCTTCCTAATATTTCAAAAGCTTTTTCCATACAGTCCATATGTCCGTCAAACATATCTGTAACATCATCAATTGAATAATGGAAAGGTTGTTTTGCAGCTCTGTAACCATCTTCCAAACCACAATAAATTAAACTAAACGCATCATTGAAAGTCATTTTTCCCTCTGATAATTTATTTAAGTCATTCATTGTTGCTCCAGTCATTACGCTGTATTTTCTTAATGCATTAAAACCAAATCTGATTGGCATCTTATGTTCTCCAATCTCTAATATTTCATATTTCATTTTCTAAGTGTTTTGTCTTTTCTGATAATAAAGAAACCTACCCCCCTACTCAGAAAAGAAAACAGGGAGGCAGGATCTTAAAATTGTTGTTAAGCAATAGTTTGTGTTAAAGCTCCACTACCTTGGAAAGATACTGAAAAAGTTGCTGTATCTTCTAAAGGTGCTGTTAAACTTGCAGAAGTTAGCCAAGCAGTTCCAGTATATTTTGTATCTCCTGTTCCTGATGTAGTAACTCCAAAAGTTAAATCGAAAGAAGCTCTAGTATGCATGTATCCAGTGAATATTTCACTTAAAGTTTCATTTGAAATTGGATTTCCATCTGCATCAAGCCATGCATATAAAGCATCGCAAGAAACATCCCAGTTTCTTAATCCTTCCATATTTTCTTCCCAGCCAGAAGATTCTTTGTTTGTTGTAGAACGCGGGCTGTGGTTCATGTTGATAGTTGCATTCGTGCTGTAAGCTACGAGAGTCCCTCCAACAAAAACCCCTAAATCCGTTCCGTTTAATTGTCCGTTTGCCATTTTTTTCTATTTTATAAATTTATAATTATTTTATTTTTGCTCCTTTTGAGCTTTTTTTGATTTCTTTTCTTTTATTTTTTCAGGCTCTCCATATCCATTTTCTTCAAGCCATTGATATTTTTCTTGTGTTACGTCAATAACCGCTCCAGCTTCTAACGTCTTTATTTCATTCACAACATATCTTCTTTTTAATTCAAATTTCATTTTTTATTCATTTTTATCAATCCAACCATTATCTGGATTGTTGATTTGTTCAATTATTTCATCATGAGAATAAACCTTTTCCCCATCCAAAAAGGGAGGTATTTTCCCTACAAATTTTAGAATTGTTTTACTCCCATCTAAACTATATCTTAAAGTTGATTTTGATGTTTCAATAACTTGTTTGAAATCTACCGCCTCAACCATTTCTTTATTTATTATAACATACTTTTTTTCCATATCTTTATTCTGGAACATCAGCTTCAAAGTCTGTTGATGTCATGTTAGTCATTGTTCCATTATTGTTTCCTGTTTCATCCACAATTGTTGGATAAGTTGCAATTGAATTTCCAACTATACCACCATCTCCCATTTTCCAGTAACCTATCATATTTGCAACTGGTTGAGGATTAAACGGAAGTCCATCATTGTAAAGGTTTGAAACCTCTGTTGCGTCAAGTGTTTTGTTGAATAAAACTACTTCATCAATATTTCCTTTCCAAAACCCTCCGCCTGAAGTATTATTTCCAATTGCTGCATCTTCAAAACTTTCTGTAATAGAGCCCGTTGTTAAACTTGTGGTGTCTTTTAATGTTCCATCTAAATAAAGTTTTATCTCTCTTGCTGAGATTGAATCCCAAGTTACCGCTACATGATGCCATAAACCATCCCCTTCCACTGCTTCTGTTGTAATTGCTGTTGCAGCAGTTCCCCCCGCTTTATAAGTTCCAAACAATTCGTTATTTGAAGCTTGATAATAAATCAAAATCTTATTATTTGCATCAACTTTTGTTTGGAATATATTTGCTGAAGATGCGATTGTTTCTAATTTAAACCATGAAGAAATAGATCCTGTTTGTTTCATTGCACTTAATCCAGAAACTCCCAAAGAAACATAATCATCAACCCCATCAAAATGAGTTGAATAAATATTGTTGAATGAATTTATAATTCTAATATTAAAGTTTAAGGATTTTCTATAAATCCCATCACTACCACTCATATCATCAAATACATCATCATAACCATCAAAATCAATTGCTTGAATATTTACAGCGTTATAAACCCCATTCACTCTGTCCAATGCTGTTCTTATATAGTTAGCAAGTTTAGAAGCTTCTGAATATGTTTTACAATAAGCTGAAACCATTATGTTTGCAGTATCTAATAAAGCAACAGAATCTTTTTGCCCCTCAGGTGTGTCTGAACTTACATCATAAACAATGAAAGGAAATGCTGAGGTTTGCTTCATTACATTTGGAGCAATCCTTGTTCCCACCATTGAACTCACTGCAATGTTATCACTTAATATTTTATATATTGCTTTTCCTATATCCATTTTAATATCCTAAACTTCCGTATTTTTGTAATCTTTTTTCATGGCTTTTTACTGCCTTAACAAATATTTTTTCTGCTTCTTTAAATCCATCTTTCAAAACAACGCTGTTTTTAGATTTCCAAGCTCTTTCCATGTAGGGATTATCTTCTGTTTTTTTCCCCTTGTGTCCTGTTTTATGCCCGTATTCAACCCACGCTCCAAAATATCCCCCTTTGTTTTTTCTAAACTTTCCTTTAACTCTTGGTCCAATATACCCACCATGAATCCATGGCTTTTTGGAAGCTTTTGTTCTGTAAAATATGATAGAATCTCTTAAAGTTCCTTTTGTAATTTTTAAAGATGAATCAGCAGGATAAACAACATCTTTTTTTGCAACAGGTGCATTTCCAGCAGCTTCTTTTTGTAAAGGAATAGTTACTTTTTTCCAAAACCTCCCCCAAATTTTATCTTCATCAACTTGTTTTGGCAATTGAGAAAACAATTTTGCTATCTCTTTAATTCCTTTAACTTCTACTGAAACCCCACTCATGATTGATTGTCTTTTATTCTTGTTTCTAATTCCAAAAATTGTTCTCTTCCATCTATTTGTTTTATCCCATGAATGATGTATGTTTCGTTATCATATTCAACTCTGTAAGTTGTTCTTAAATCAACTCCTAGATTTCTTATGTAAAAAATTACATCTGTTTTATTAACTTGCTCTTGGGACTCTTCTTTTCTGTTGCTACTTTTCCAATCTACTTTTGCCCATAATGTATAAACAGTTGCATAAGTTTTTGTTTCCTCTCCATATTTATTAGTTACATATGTTGGGGATGTTATAGTTATCCTTCTATCAAGTTGTCCTATACTTAACATACTTGAATTTTATATTGGTTCAATAAATATTGACTTGATAATGGAAGTTCAGTTGCTGTTCTTCCTGTTATAACTGTTTGTCTGTTTTCATACCAATTTCCAATGGTCAATAAAACAGCTTGTTTAATACCATCAGGAACATCAGTTGAAGCTGTTCCATATCCAACTGTATATTTTACCTCTACAGCGTTTATTCTATCTGCTAAAGTTGGAAGTGTTGCATCAACAGCCAATCCAATTCTTGCAGGTTTTGAAGCATCATCCAATATGTAATTTGAAGAAGCTAATGTTTGCAAAGAATCGTTTGTATCATAATATTTTATGTGTGTAATTGCTGAAACTGGACTTTTATAAAGTCTATAAACCTCTAGCCAATTATCACTGTATTGTGTAACTAATGTATCAATGAAGTATTGATTTGTATATTCCTCACAAGATTGAGTTGCCGCTTTAATCAAATTATCTATTAAAGTATCATCTGCTGTTGTATCAACTTTTAAGAAATCCTTTGCTTCAGCTGTGGTAAACAATGGATTTGTTGCTAAGGTATTTACTTTTAAACTTCTATACATTTTTTTATTTTTTTTAAAAAAAAGGACTGGCTATCTAAAACCAGCCCTTTCTTAATTATTCAATTAACTTACGCTGTTAAAGTAGTAAATTTAACAAAAGACGCACCAGAAGCAACACCCCAGTCAAAATAGTTATTCATTATTAACCTAACGCTACCAGTTCCAGCAGCAGAATAAGGATCTACTATAATGTTACTAGGTCCGAATTGTGCAAAGTAAACTCTACCAAAATCACCAAACATACCATCTCCAGACGCACCAGCAGAAGAACCAGGAGCAGAAGAGAAATATCCAGGATAACCAGCTAATCTATCATCTACATATAAAGGATAAGTTGAAGAAACTTGAGCTTCTTTCTTTATTGCAGAGTATAATTCCCAAGAATTAACGAAAGATAAGTTTCCATCTAATCCATGATCATCAGCAACAGTTTGGATAGCTTCTAACATATCAGAAGCAATAGAACCAGAACCAAAAGTAGCTTCAGTAAATGTTAAAGTTCCAGAAGTTCCAACTATACAACCAGGAGCATTTGTAACATCAGAAGAAGCAAACATTGCAGCATCAATTTGAGTTGCCATATTTCTTCCCATATCTCTCATTACAGAAGCTTCAGCAGAAGGTCCGTTTTGAGCTAATATTACATTTGATAAATCTGCATATCCAGTTAATCTGTTTGGAGATAAAGTAACTTTTCCAAAGTCAGCACCACCATCAGCAGAAGCACCATTTTCAGTGTTCCATGCAACAGTTGAACCTCCAGCTATTGGTAATACAGTATCGGCTGCGACTGTTCCTAAATTGTTTAATCCCACTCTGTTGAAAAGTCCAGCAGCTTGTAAGCTATCAACATAAGCACCAACAGCAGTTGGAGCAATTGCAGAAGTTCCTTGGTCAATTATCCCTCTTTCTTCTTTCATCATTGTTGGGATTCCAATACCTTGTAAACCTTTTCTAGCTTCAGTTTCAGCTTCTTGGTGCATTTCTGCTTCAAGACCTGTTAATTGTCCACCATTTCTAACTTCATTGATAGCTTTAAATAAAGACCATCCTCTTGTAGCTTTGTCAGTGTTTACTTTTTGAACTGGAGTTCCAGCAAACTTTACA
>Ga0114912_1000551_pt1 | contig 18622 bp, 18 predicted proteins | sample MalvirDeepMed_51_FD_89713 | JGI IMG/M metagenome (GOLD analysis project Ga0114912, IMG submission 89713) | Marine viral communities from the Global Malaspina Expedition - Malaspina viral metaG DeepMed_51 | ecosystem: Environmental > Aquatic > Marine > Oceanic | place: Mediterranean Sea...
ATGTCGGACGAGCCGACGCTGGACGGCATCGTCGATGCGGAGCCGGGCGAGCGGGCGGGGATGCCGCCGATCATGATCCGCACCCGCCGCAAGACGATCGTGCCGCGTTCCGCCACGCAGGCGACCTATATGCGCAGTCTGGTGCGTGACGACATCATCTTCGCGCTGGGTCCGGCGGGCACGGGCAAGACCTATCTGGCGGTCGCCCAAGCCGTGGCGCAGCTCATCACCGGCAGCGTCCAGCGCCTGATCCTCTCGCGTCCGGCGGTGGAGGCGGGTGAGAAGCTCGGCTTCCTTCCCGGCGACATGAAGGACAAGGTCGATCCCTATCTGCGCCCGCTCTACGACGCACTTTACGACTGTATGCCGCCCGAACAGGTCGAGCGCCGGCTGGCGAGCGGAGAGATCGAGATCGCTCCCATCGCCTTCATGCGCGGGCGCACGCTGGCCGATGCCTTCGTCATTCTGGACGAGGCGCAGAACACCACGCGCGAGCAGATGAAGATGTTCCTCACCCGCTTCGGCCAGAACAGCCGGATGGTGGTGTGCGGCGATCCGCGCCAGGTCGATATCCCCGGCGGCGATCGGATGAGCGGCTTGGCCGATGCGGTCGAGAAGCTGGAGGGCGTCGATGGGTTCGGCACGATCCGCTTCACCGCCGCCGATGTGGTGCGCCATCCCATCGTGGGGCGGATCGTCGAGGCTTACGAAGGCCCGACCGTCTGATGGACCTCGATATCGAAGTCGACGGCTGGCCGTCGGCGGAAACCGACTGGGCGGATCTCGCCGAGCGCGCGCACGCCGCCGCCGAAACCGTGGAGCCTGCGCTCGCCAATCCGCGCCTCACCGCCAGCGTGTTGTTCACCGTCGATGACGAGGTCCAGGCGTTGAACAAGGAATGGCGGGCCAAGGACAGGCCGACCAATGTCCTGTCCTTTCCCATGCTGTCGCGCGATGCGCTGCTGGGTCTGGCGCCGGAGGGCGGGCCGGAAATGCTGGGCGATATCGCGCTGGCCTACGAAACCTGCCAGCACGAGGCCCGCGAGAAGGGGGTCACGCTCGCCCAGCATACCGCGCATCTGCTGGTCCATGGATTGCTGCATCTTGCGGGTCACGATCATGTCGAAAACGACGAGCAGGCCGCTGCCATGGAACGATTGGAGATCGCGGCGCTTGCCAAACTGGACATCGCCGACCCATATGGGGATCGCGACTAGCTAAGGAGCAGATTGCAGGGCCATGCCCGATTCCGACACCGCCGCGGGAGACGCGGAAAGTAGCGGCGGACTGGTGTCCGCCTTCAAACGCATCTTCGCAGGCACGGAGGGCGGGCGCTCGCTGCGCGCGCAGCTCGAAGAGGCGATCGACGAGCACGAGCACGGCCATGACAATGGCGGCGGCGAGGAGACGCCGGAGGAAAAGGCCAAGGGCGATCTCAGCCCGGTCGAGCGCCAGATGCTGCGCAATCTCCTGCATTTCAGCGAGCACGACGCGGACGATGTCGCCGTGCCGCGGGGCGAGATCGTGGCGATCCGCGCCGATGCCAGCTGGGACGAGATGATCGCGATCTTCGCCGATAACGGCCATTCGCGGATGCCGGTCTATCGCGACCAGCTGGATGATGTGATCGGGATGATTCACATCAAGGACGTCTTCCCCTATCTCGCCAAGGCCGATCCGCCGCCAAGCGACTGGACCGCGCTGATGCGCCAGCCGCTTTACGTCCCGCAGACCCGGAATGCGCTCGACGTCCTGGCGGACATGCGCGCCCAACGGATGCACCTCGCCATCGTGCTGGACGAATTTTCGGGCACTGACGGGATCATCACGATCGAGGATCTGGTCGAGGAGATCGTCGGCGAGATCGAGGACGAGCACGACGATGCGCCGCTCGAAATGATCCGCCCGATGGGTGACGGGATCTGGGAATGCGATGCGCGCGCCGAACTGGACGATGTCGCCGAACTGATCGACGCCCGCCTCGCGGAGGTGGAGGAATCGGTCGATACTCTCGGCGGGCTCGCTTTCGTCCTGGCCGAACAGGTCCCGCCGGTCGGCGCCGTGGTCGACCATCCCAGCGGCTGGCGGATCGAGGTGATCGAGGGCGACGAAACGCATGTCACGCGGTTGCGATTGCACGCGCCCGAAGAGACCCACAGCGAAAACTAGAGACCGAAGTGTAACGTTGCGAAAAATGCAATTCGCGCTCGACACGCGTTGGGGGCGGCAATACGGGTAAGCCATGGCCATTCGTCGTCTTCCACCCTTGCGCGCGCTCGAAGCGTTCGTGCGGACCGTGCGGTTGGGTTCGGCGCGCGCAGCGGCGGACGAATTGGGGCTGAGCCCGTCGGCCCTGTCGCGCCGCATCGGCAATCTCGAGACCTTCGTCGGCAAGAAGCTGTTCACGCGCGCCCGCCAGTCGATGCAACTGACCGATGAAGGGCAGGCGTTCTACGAGGCGGTCAATCCGCATCTCGAATCGCTCGCCCGCGCGGTGGAAAGCCAATCGGAAAACCTGTCGCTGCTGCGCCTGCATCTGGGCGTGCTCCCGCTGTTCGGCAGCCAGCGGCTGTTCCCCCGCCTCGCCGAACTGCGGCGGTCGCATCCGCTCCTGCATATCGATATCGACACCGGCGCGCATATCGAGGACCGCGTGGGCGACACGCTCGATGCCGGGATCATCCTGTCACGCGGGCCTGCCAGTGGCCTTCACGCCGTGCGGCTCGATCATAACAGAGTCCACGCCATCGCCAGCCGCGACATCGCCAAGGCGGTCGGCGATTTGCCGGATCGAGAAAGGCTGGAAGCGCAGACCTTCCTGATCCACAACGAATTGCCCGCCAGCTTCGAAGCATGGAAGGCGGCCCTTTCGATGCACGATCTCGAACCGGCGGCGATCGACCATTACGATTCCGGCCAGTTGATGCTGGAGGCGGCCAAGCAGGGCCTCGGCATCGCGATCATGCATGACGATCACATGCGCCGCGCGGCAGACGACCGGCTGACCGATCTCTTCGGCATCGATGTCGAAAGCCCCTACAGCTACTGGTTCGTGTGCAAGCCCACCGCGCTCGAGGAGCGACCCGTGCGCATTTTTCACGACTGGCTGGTGAGGGCAGAACTTTAGCTGTTGTCCGCGGCGGGGGGAGGGCGATACCGGATCGCGTCCACCGTGTGTTGATAGTCGCGCAACGGTTTGCCCAGCACCTCTTCAAGCCGTTCGACGATCTGCGTGCGGGCCTGCGCGGCGATGGCTTTCCTCCCGCGATGGGTTTCCGGGCTGAACGGATCGAGGAAGTGGATCTTGAGCCGAAACGTCCCGCGCCGTGCCATAACGCGCATCGCATTGTGCAATCCGCTCTCGTCGCCGATCCAGCTGATCTCTTCGGCCGCGGCGCCATACTCCATGACCACCGGCTGGACGAGCACGCCGGGCGGGGGCGGTTCAAGAACGCTCAACATGCTCGATTTGAACGGTAACAGAGACTGGCCATCGGTCACCGTGCCTTCGGGGAATACCGTGACCGACCAATTGTCCTGCAAGGCCTCCTTCAAGGCGTTGATCTGTTCGGCGACCCCCATGCGGTTCTCGCGCTTCACGAAGACGGTGCGGTTGAGGCTGCACAGCCAGCCGATCCCCGGCACTTCGGACAATTCCTGCTTGGCGACGAAAGCCGTGCCGCTCGCACCGGCGAGGGCGAGGATGTCGATCCACGACAGGTGGTTGGAAATGAAAAAGACATCGCGCCGCAAGGGCGTGCCGACGCGCGTCACCTTCGCACCGACCACGAGGGCAGTGTAGCGCAGGAACAGCATTGGAAACGGAGAACCGTAAGCGAAGATGCGATAGAGGTAATGGAGCGGGACGAAGACGATCAGCAGGGCCAGGATACCGATCGCACGCAGGATGAAGCGTATCCATCCCGCCACGGTCAGCGGGACCGTTTCGCCCCGCATGGCGGCCATGCGCTTGCGCCCGTATTTCTCCGCCCGGCGGCGGGCCCGCTCGCTCCGAACGGGCTGCCCCGAGGGCGCCTCACTCACTTTTCGTCGCGTTCCAGCCGAACGCCGTAGAGTTCCATGCGGTGATCGACGAGACGATAGCCGAGCTTTTCAGCGATCTGTTTCTGCAAGGCTTCCAGTTCGGGATCGACGAATTCCACGACCTTGCCCGTTTCCACATCGATCAGGTGATCGTGATGCGCTTCGGGCGCGGCTTCATAGCGCGAGCGGCCGTCCCCGAAATCGTGGCGATCGAGAATCCCCGCCTCTTCGAACAGGCGTACGGTGCGATAGACGGTGGCGATCGAGATGCCCGGATCGATCTTGTTGGCGCGTTCGTGCACCATCTCGACATCGGGGTGATCGTCCGCGTCTGACAGCACCCGCGCGATTACGCGACGCTGTTCGGTGATGCGCAGACCCTTGTCGGCGCAAAGCTGTTCGAGATCGATCCGATGCGGCAAAACAGGCTCCGGCTAAACAAAACGCCCCGGACCCATAAGGGGCCGAGGCGTCTGGCTCAAGTCGGTGACCTGACGAATCAGTCTGTTTTCTTTTTCCGGCCGCGCTTTTGACCCGGCTTGCGACCGAGACCGATCTGCTTGGCGAGTTCGCGACGCTTCTCCGCGTAGTTCGGTGCGACCATCGGATAGTCCGAGGGCAAATCCCAACGCTGGCGATACTCTTCAGGCGACATATCGTAATTGGTACGAAGATAGCGCTTGAGCATTTTCAGTTTCTTGCCGTCTTCCAGGCAAACGATGTAGTCAGGCTTGACCGAGGCGCGCACCGATACTGCCGGTTCCGGCCGTTCTTCTTTCGGCTGTTCTTCGCCGCCAAGACCCGCGAGTGCGGAATAAACAGTTTGGATCAAAGTCGGAACATCAGAGACTTCGACGTTGTTGTTGGCGACATGCGCGGCGACGATATCGGAAGTGAGTGTAATGAGCGTTTCCGACATGTCGGTCTGGAATTCTTCCATGGATTGTCTCCTTTTCCGCGCCCCTAGACCTTTCGACATCACGATGTCCAGTCAAGCCACGACATTCGACACAAAAACTAGCTGTGAATAAATGCGTATTTTATTGCCGCGATCGATTTTCAAATGGATTTGCCGAAAGTTATCGCATCGATCCGCGATCCGTCGCTGAGGCGATAATAGTCGGGCCGATGCCCGATCTGTTCGAATCCCAGCGAGGTGTAGAGGCTGCGTGCCGGGTTGTTCGCGCGCATTTCAAGAAAGACTCGATCGGCTTTCTTCTTGCGTGCTTGCGTGAAAAACGATTCCAGCAGGATGCGTCCGAGACCGCGTTTGCGAAAACGGGGGCGCACTCCGATCAGCAGGAGTTCTTCTTCGCCCGGCGCGCTCCGTATCAGGGCAAATCCCGCCGGTTCGCGTGCGTCGGCGGGCCGATCTATCCGGCCCTCGCTATCGACGACCAGCGCATAGGTGTGCGGCATCGTCAGCGAGCTGGCGACCTGCGCGCGAGTCCAGGCCTCGCCCCAATGGGGATCGAATGCTTCGTCCATGACGAGCATGATGCCATCAAGAACTGTCATGAACCTGACACAGACTGGCGCGGCTTGGCGTCGGGCGCGCGGCCATAGATCGGGGCCAGCCTGTCGGTGAGCAGCGCTTGCGGCAGCGCGCAGGCGAAGCGGGCATCGGGCAATAGGTCGAGCGCCACGCCCGATCCCCTTCTATCGACCAGCTCCGCCGCTTTGCTGCCTGCGACGAATTCGGTTCGAAACAAACCCGCGGCGCTCTCTGTGGGCAGAGATCGATGCGGTTCGCTGGGATGCCCATCGGGGCCGAAAGGCTGAACGAAAATTTCCCCGTGACCACCGGCCATGGCGACGAGAATATCTCGGCCCTCACGCTCGGCCTTAGCCTGTGATTCTGCTCCCGATCTCGCCATGGCGGCGACGAGCGCCAGAGTGGGGTATCCGCGCACGTCCGCGCCCCAAGCGATGGCGAGCGAGCGGGCCGCAGCGAGCCCGATGCGCGTTCCGGTGAAGCTCCCCGGCCCGAGCGAAACCAGGATGCGATCCGCGCGCCCACGCTCGCGCATCTCTGCAATCAAAGGCACCAGCCGTTCCGCATGGCCGCGACCGATCGTTTCGTGACGGAGGTCGAGCAGGCTTGGCCCGTCTTCGTTGCCGTCGCCGCCGAACAACGCGACCGAACACGCTTCGGTGGCGCATTCGATCGCCAGGATTCGTTGATCGCTTCGCATCGGGTCAGCGCTGCCTCAGCTGTGTCGTTGCTTCAAGCGGCCAGGTCCGACCCGCCGGTTCAGGCGATGCGGGTGAACTTGTCGAATTCGGGACGCGGGCTGCGCTCGAAAATGCTTTCCGCATCGCCATAGCCGATCGAGCAGATGAAATTGACCTTGTGCTTCGGATCGTCGCCGAAGAAAGCCTTCTCGACCGCTTCGGCGTCGAAGCCGGACATCGGGCCAGTATCGAGGCCGAGCGCGCGCGCCGCGATGATGAGATAAGCGCCTTGTAGAGCGGAATTGCGGAATGCGCCTTCCTTGCGGCCCTCCTCGTCGCCTTCGAACCAGCTCTTGGCGTCGGTATGGGGGAACAGCCAGGGCAGTTCTTCGTGGAAGTCGATATCGTAGCCGACGAGCGCGGTGACGGGCGCGGCCTTCACCTTGTCTTTATTACCATCCGAGACACATTCGACGAGCTTGGCCTTGGCCTCGTCCGACTTGACCCAGACGATGCGTGCGGGCTGCATATTGGCCGAGGTCGGCCCCATCTTCATCAGCTCATAGATCGCGTGCAGCTGTTCGTCCGACACGTCCTTGTCGAGCCAGCCATTATAGCTGCGCGCCTCGCGAAAAATCTGGTCGAGCGCATCGTCGGAAAGGTGCGTGTCGTGGAACTGCTTGGGCATGATGGAACCTCGTTTCGATTGATAGCGCGCTCAGGCGGCGCGAACTTCTTCGACCTCGGGGACGTAATGCTTCAGCAGCCCTTCGATCCCGTGCTTGAGCGTTGCGGTCGAGGACGGACAGCCTGCGCAGGCGCCCTGCATGGTGAGATAGACGATCCCGTCCTTGAATCCGCGATAGCGGATATCCCCGCCATCCCCCGCCACAGCCGGGCGCACCCGCGTTTCGAGCAATTCGTTGATCTGCGCGACAATATCGGCATTTGCCGGATCGTCCTCGACCAGCAAGGCCTCGTCTTCGGGAGGAACGGAAAAGCCGGCGGCCGTTCCCGGTGCCGCGGCGAACAGGGGCGCCTCGCTGACGAAATGGTCGAGCAGGATCGAGAGCACCAGCGGCTTCAGATCGGTCCAGTCGACACCGGGGGCGGCGGTAACGGTGATGAAATCGCTGCCGAAGAACACGTTGACGACATCGCCCGTGTCGAAGATCGCTTGCGCCAGCGGGCTCGCCTCGGCGGCTTCCGGGTCCGCGAATTCGCGCGTGCCGCTGTCCATGACGGGGCGACCCGGCAGGAATTTGAGGCTGGCGGGATTGGGCGTGGTTTCGGTCTCGATGAACATGGCGGGCACATAGGCAGGGGGCGCCGAAGCTACAAGGCGCGAGGGCGGGCGATTGGCCGGTCCCTAACATCTCGTCGGAAATATCGGGCATTCACTCGCGCTTCACCGCGGCGATCCCTATAGAGGCTCCATGACTTTTCTTGCGCGTGCCGTCCGGCGCCTCGCCTTCCTCGCTCCCTTGTCCGCTCTCGCCGTGCCTAATGCGGCGGCGCAACCGTCCGTGGAGGCGGCGGCGACTGCTCCGGCCATTGCGCTTCCAACACCGACAGCGCTCCAGCGTGGGGACGCAACACCGTGGATCTACGAAGGCAGCGACGTGCCGCGCGATCCCGAATGGCTGTTCGGCAAGATGAAGAACGGTCTGCGCTATGCCGTGCGCCGCAATGGCGTACCGCCGGACCAGGTCTCCATCCGGGTCAGGATCGATGCGGGGTCGCTGCACGAACGCGATAGCGAGCTGGGCTATGCCCACCTTCTCGAACACATGCTGTTCCGCGAGAGCAAATATCTCGGCCCGGCCCAGGCCATCCCGACCTGGCAGCGCTTGGGCGCGACGTTCGGCAGCGACACCAACGCCGAAACCACGCCGACGCATACGGTCTACAAGCTGGACCTGCCCAATATCGACGCCGCCAAGCTGGACGAGAGCATGAAGCTGTTGTCCGGCATGGTGCGCGCGCCCGTCCTCAGCGATGCCAATGTGCGCGCCGAGGTGCCGATCGTGCTCGCCGAAATGCGCGAGCGGGGCGGCGCGGCGCAGCGCAGCGGCGATGCTACGCGCAAGACCCTGTTCGCCGGACAGCGCCTCGCTAGCCGCAGCCCGATCGGCACGCCCGAGACGCTGGGCGCGGCCCGCGGACGCAGCGTGTCGGACTTCTACAAGCGCTGGTATCGCCCGGAAAACACCGTGATCGTCGCGGTCGGCGACATGGACCCGGAGGTTCTCGCCGCCGAGATCGAGAAATATTTCGGCGACTGGAAGGGTAGCGGCAAGGCGGTGGCTGCCCCCGATTTCGGCGATCCGGTCGCGCCCGCCGGGGCCGATCCCGCCAATCCGGTGGGCGAGACTGCCGTGACGGTCGAACCCGATCTGCCGCGCTCCTTCACCTACGCCGTCCTCCGGCCCTGGCGGCCGGTGCAGGACACCATCGCCTATAATCAGGGCCTGCTGCGCGATTCGCTCGCGCAGCAGCTGATCAATCGTCGGCTGGAAGCACGGGCGCGGGGCGGCGGCAGCTACCTTTACGCCCAGGTCCAGCAGGACGATGTCAGCCGTTCCACCGACGCGACCTTCGTCAGCTTCGCGCCAATCGGCGAGGACTGGCGCGGTGCGCTGACCGATGTGCGGGGCGTGATCGCCGATGCGCTCGCCACGCCACCGAGCGAAGAGGAACTGGCGCGCGAGATCGCCGAATTCGAACAGGTGTTCGTCAGCTCGGTCGAGGAGCGGGCTGTTCTCGCAGGCGGCAGGCTGGCCGACGACATCGTCCAGGCGGTCGACATCCGCGAGGCGGTCGCCGCGCCCGAAACCGTGCTGACGGTATTCCGGGGCATGAAGGACACGATCACGCCCGAACAGATTCTCGAGCACACGCGGGCTCTGTTCAGCGGGCCGGTCATTCGCGCGGCCTATACGACACCTGCTGCGGGTGAGGCGGATGCCGCTGCCCTGCGCGCTGCGCTGACCGCGCCGGTCGAACCGGATGCGAGCGCGCGCGTCACGGCGAGCGAAATTTCCTTTGCCGACCAGCCCGTTATCGGCGAGCCGGGGGAGATCACCCAGGCGCAGCCGCTCGGCGTGCTCGATATCGAGCGGGTGGACTTCGCCAACGGGGTCAAGGCGATCCTGTGGTCGAACGATGCGGAACCGGGCCGTGTGGCGGTAAAGGTTCGCTTCGGCGGTGGATATCGATCCGTGGGGCCGGAAGACGCCGTCTATGCGCGGTTGGGCCAGATGGCGCTGGTCGGTTCGGGCGTCGGCGAACTCGGGCAGGACGAACTCGATCGCATCTCGACCGGGCGCAAGATGGGCTTCGACTTCGCGATCGACGAAGGGGGCTTCACCTTCTTCGCCCAGACGCGCGCGGAAGATCTGGAGGATCAGCTCTATCTCTTCGCCGCCAAGCTGGCGATGCCGCGCTGGGACCCGAACCCGGTGCTGCGCGCCAAGGCAGCGGCGCGGCTGGCTTATGAAAGCTACTTCACCAGCCCGGCGGGCGTCTTGGGCCGTGATCTCAACAGCGCGATCCGTGACGGCGATCCGCGCTATGCGACGCCCGATCTGGCCGCGATCGAGGCTGCGACTCCCGAAGGCTTCCGCGCATTCTGGGAACCGATCCTGAAACAGGGGCCGGTGGAAGTGCTGGTGTTCGGCGATTTCCAGCGCGAGGCTGCGGTGGAGGCGCTGGCGAAAAGCTTCGGCGCCTTGCAGCCGCGCGAAGGCCTGGCGCAGGACGTCGCCGCGCGCGTCCCCGGCTTCCCCGAAGCGGGCGAAACGAAAGTGCTGTATCATCGCGGCGACGCCAATCAGGCCGCGGCGGTGATCGCCTGGCCGAGCGGGGGCGGTGTGACCGATCTGCGCGAATCGCGTCAGCTCGAAATCCTCGTCCAGGTGTTCAACAACCGCCTGCTCGATGCGATGCGCGAGCGTGCAGGGGCGAGTTATGCGCCCAATGTGCGCAGCGAATGGCCGAGCGACATTGCGGGCGGCGGGCGGATCAGCGCGCTGGCCCAGTTGCAGCCCAAGGACGTGCCGATCTTCTTCGAGGAAGCGGACCGGATCGCCCGCGATCTCGCCGCGACGCCGCCCACGGCGGACGAGCTGGAGCGCGTTACCGAGCCCTTGCGCCAGTATATCTCGCGCGCATCGACCGGGAATCTGTTCTGGCTGTTCCAGCTCGAAGGCAGCACGCAGGACCCGCGCCGCATCGGGCTGCTGCGTTCGCTCCTCAACGATTATTCGCGCACCACTCCGCAGGCGATGCAGGCGCTGGCGCAGGAATATTTCGGCGGTAGGGAAGGGTGGCGGCTGGCCGTGATCCCGCAGGGTCAGACCCTCGCCACCGCGAAGGCGGGACAGGCAACGCAGCGCGGCGGGCGTTGAGAGCGGACTGACAAACCGCAGCGCGACAACGCCGTCCCGCTCGATCACGGCAATCGGCCTTTTCGGCTGGCCAAGCAAAACCTGTTTGCGCAAGGCACCGCGCTGGTCTTGCGTAGCGGACCGTATCCGAGATGATGGAAAAGATTATGACTGAGGCGTGGAGCCCCGATAGCTGGAAGCAGGCCGAGGCGCGGCACTTGCCGGCTTACGAGGATCAGGAAGCTCTGGCGGCGGCGGAAGAGGCGCTCGCCTCGCATCCCCCGCTGGTGTTCGCTGGCGAAGCGCGCGCGCTCAAGGAAGACCTCGCCGAGGTGGCGGCGGGGCGCGCCTTTCTGTTGCAGGGCGGCGATTGCGCGGAAAGCTTCGCCGAATTCCATCCCAACAACATCCGCGACACCTTCCGCGTCCTGTTGCAGATGGCGGTCGTGCTGACCTTTGCCAGCAAACGTCCGGTGGTGAAGGTGGGGCGGATGGCGGGCCAGTTCGCCAAGCCGCGCAGCGCGCCGACCGAGACCCAGGACGGGGTGACGCTGGCAAGCTATTTCGGGGATAATATCAACGGGATCGGGTTCGATCCCGCCAGCCGTGTGCCCGATCCCCAGCGCATGGTGCGCGCCTGTTCGCAAGCTGCCGCCACGCTCAACCTGCTGCGCGCCTTTGCCGGGGGCGGCTATGCCAATCTGCGGCAGGTGCATCGCTGGACGCTCGATTTCATGGGCCGCAGCCCGTGGGCTGACCGCTTCAGCGACGTCGCCGACCGGATCGGCGAGGCGCTCGACTTCATGGAAGCGTGCGGCGTCGACCCCGAAACGGTGCCGCAACTGCAACGCACCAGCTTCTACACCAGCCACGAGGCTTTGCTGCTCCCCTACGAGCAGGCGCTGACCCGGCAGGACAGCCTGACTGGCGACTGGTTCGATACCAGCGCGCATATGCTGTGGATCGGCGATCGCACCCGCTTCGAGGGGAGCGCGCATGTCGAATTCGCGCGCGGCATCGGCAATCCGCTAGGCATGAAATGCGGGCCGAGCCTCGAGCCTGACGCGATGCTGCGCCTGCTCGACACGCTGAACCCCGATCGCGAGGCGGGACGGATCACGCTGATTGCGCGGTTCGGCCACGACAAGGTCGAGGCGGGCCTGCCGCCGCTCGTGCGCGCGGTGCAACGCGAAGGGCATCCGGTGGTGTGGAGCTGCGATCCGATGCACGGCAACGTCGTCAAATCGGACAGCGGCTACAAGACGCGCCCCTTCGACCGTATCCTTCGCGAAGCGCGCGATTTCTTCGCCGTGCACCGTGCGGAAGGGACGCATCCCGGCGGCATCCATGTCGAGATGACGGGGCAGGACGTGACCGAATGCGTCGGCGGCGCGGTCGCCATCACCGACGAGGCGCTGGGCGATCGCTATCACACCCATTGCGATCCGCGCCTCAACGCTGCGCAATCGCTCGAACTCGCCTTCCTTCTGGCGGAAATGCTGAACGAGGAGGCGGCGGAGCGACGCGCGGCGGCTTAACCAAGGTTAAGATTTGCGAAGAAATTCCGTGCTTTCCCTTTCGCGTTCGGGTTTCGTTCGCCATGTAGGCGTCGGCCCGTGCGAATCCCGCGGGCGCAGACACGCGAAGGGGGCACGAGCATGGCCCAAATCCAGACCCGTTCCGAACCGGATATCCGGGGCGCCCCAGCGCCTGATCGCGCGCCTGATCCGGCTCTTGATCTGGCCAGCTCCTTTGCCGACACGCGCGCGCTGAGCGAGGCTCTGGTCGCGCCGCTCAGCGATGCGGACGCCACGATCCAGTCGATGGAAGATGCCTCGCCCGCCAAATGGCATCTGGCGCATACGACGTGGTTCTGGGAAACCTTCCTGCTGCGCGAACACGCGCCGGGCTACACGCTGTTCGACGAGCGCTGGCCCTTCATCCACAACAGCTATTACGAAGCGGAAGGGGAGCGGATCGCCCGCTTTTCGCGCGGGATGCTGTCGCGCCCGACGCTGGACGAGATCCTCGCCTATCGCGCCCATGTGACGGAGGCGATGGGCGCGCTGCTGGGAAACCCTGAGCATGAGCCGCTGATCCGCCTCGGCATCGCGCATGAACAGCAGCATCAGGAATTGCTGCTGACCGATATCAAGCACGCTCTGTTTCAGAATCCGCTTGGCCCGGCGATGTGGCGGGGCGAGAGCGCGGCGCGGGACAGGCGCGCGTCCGATCTGGGCTGGCACACCCATCCCGGCGGGATCGCGAGGATCGGTCATCAGGCGGACGGATTCGCCTTCGACAATGAAGGCCCGGTCCACCGCGTCCTGCTCGAACCCTTCGCGCTCGCCGATCGCCTCGTCACGAACGGCGAATGGGCCGATTTCATCAGCGACGGCGGCTACGAGACCGCAGCGCTGTGGCTGTCGGACGGTTGGGCGTGGGTGAACCAGAATGGAATCCGCGCCCCTTCCTATTGGGAGCAAGACCGCCATTTCACCCATTCCGGCTGGCGGAAACGCGATCCGAATGCGCCCGTCACGCATATCAGCTATTACGAGGCGGATGCCTATGCGAGCTGGGCGGGGCATCGCCTGCCGACCGAGTTCGAATGGGAAGCGGTCGCGCGTGGTCAAGAGGGGGCAGCACCCGCTCACGATCCGTCAGGCGGCAACCAGCTGGATCGCGCCGCACCGCCGCTTCCCGTCGGGGGCACCGGCCTGTTCGGCGATTGCTGGCAGTTCACCCGCTCGGGCTATCTGCCCTATCCGCGCTTCCAGCCTGCCGAGGGCGCTGTCGGCGAGTATAACGGCAAGTTCATGAGCGGGCAGTTCGTTTTGAAAGGCGCAAGCTGCGCGACGGCGCGTGGCCATTCGCGCGCCTCCTACCGCAATTTCTTCTACCCGCACCAACGCTGGCAATTCACCGGCTTAAGGCTCGCAAAGGATATCTGATGGCAAGCGAAGGGGGCATCGCGCTCGTCGATCTGGACGAGCAGGGGGTCGATCGCGCGTTCCGGGCGGACGTTCTCGAAGGGTTGGGGCATCGGCAGAAGGCGATTCCCGCCCGCTGGCTCTATGACGATGCGGGATCGCAATTGTTCGAGGATATCACGCAGATCCCCGAATATTATCCGACCCGCGCCGAAGCCGAAATCCTGACCGCGCGCGGTGCCGAATTCGCCGCGGCGATCGGCAAGGGGCGAGCGGTGGTCGAATTCGGATCGGGCAGTTCGGTCAAGACGCCGCTGCTGCTCAACGCGATCGACCCGGCGGCTTACGTTCCGCTCGATATCGCGGGCGATTTCCTGCGTCAGGCGGCGGACGATCTCTCGGCCAAGTTCCCCGGCCTCCCGGTCTATCCGATTGAGGCGGATTTCATGCGCCAGGTCGATCTGCCCGACGCGGTGGACGGGCTGCCCAAACTCGGCTTCTTCCCCGGCTCCACCATCGGCAACATGGTCCCGCGCACGGCGGTCGATCTGCTGCGCTCGATGCGCGCGACCTTGCGCGCCGATCATGGGGTTCAGCCGATGCTGCTGATCGGAATGGATCTGGTGAAGGACCCGGCCGTGCTCGAAGCGGCCTATGACGATGCGGCGGGCGTGACGGCGGAATTCAACTACAATCTCGCGCGGCGGATCAATCGCGAGCTGTCGGGCACCATTCCCGTCGATGCGCTGCGCCACGAAGCGCGCTGGAACGACCGGATGGCTCGGGTGGAGATGCATCTGGTGGCGACGCGCGCCATACGATTCGAAATCTCGGGCCAGTCTTTCGCGATGGCCGAAGGCGAGACCATCCATACGGAGAACAGCCACAAATTCACCCGTCGCAGCGCGAATCTGTTGTTGCAAGCGGCGGGCTGGTCGCCGCGCAAGCGCTGGCGCGACAGCAAGAAGCAGTTCTCGCTGATCCTCGCCGAGGCGAGCGAGCCGCGCAACGCCCCCTGATCGCGCGCTTATCGTTCAGGATTTCGGCAGGCCGTACGGGGTAGCGACAGGCCATGGATTTTTCCGCCGCTTTAGCTTCCGCTTTCGATGCGATCGCCCAGATCGTGCGCGCCGTCCCGCGCTTCCAATTGCTGATGATCGCGCTCGCCGCGATGGTGGGCGGCTGGATCGGTTCGATGCTGGTGCGCGCCCGCGTGCCTGGTGGGCGGCTGATCCGCACCGCTTCGACCGTGGCGCTGGTGGGCGTGCTGGTGACGGTGGTGCTGCAATTGTCGCGCATGGACCCGCGCCTCGATGTCGCGGTGCCGGAAATCGGCCTGCCCGAGCAGGTCGTCGCCGGCGGCGAGACGCGCGTGCCGCTTTCGCCCGATGGGCATTTCTGGCTTGAGGCGGAGGTGAACGGCGTGCCGGCCAATTTCCTTGTCGATACCGGGGCGACGGTCACGGCGGTCTCGCAAGGCGTTGCCGAGGCCGCCGGGCTGGAGCCGCGCCGGGGCGGCATTCCGGTCAGGATCACCACGGCAAACGGCCCTATCAACGCGTCGATTTCGAGCGCCGATTCTCTGAGTTTCGGCAATGTCGAGGCGCGGGGCATCGATGTGGTGATCGCGCCCAATCTGGGCCGCACCAATGTTTTGGGAATGAACGTGCTGTCACGCCTGTCGAGCTGGCGGGTCGAGGACAACACGCTGATCCTCGTGCCCGACGCGGAGGATCGCGGCGGGGCCTGATAGCCGCGCAGCGCTTGTCCGCGCGGCTGCGACCTGCCACGCGCTTCTGATGCAGAAACCCGATCCCTTTCTCACCACTGAAGGCATTCACAATTTCCGCGATTTCGGCGGCTGGCCCGGTGCCGATGGCAAGACGGTTCGCACTGGTCTGCTGTACCGCTCCGGCCAGCATGTCGAGGCGAGCGACGAGGATCTCGCCGCGATTGCCGCGCTCGACATTCGCACGGTGATCGATCTGCGCGGGCAAGGCGAGCGGGCGCGCAATCCCTGTCGCCGGGTCGAAGGCTGGACTGGGGAGGTGTTGTTCTACGAAGGCGAGACCAGTTCCAGCCCGCCGCATATGGACATCACGCCCGACACCACCACCGCCGCCTTCGCGCGCGAGCGGATGCTGGCGGTCTATACGCGGATGCCCGTCAATCCGGCGATGCAGACCATGTTCGCGCGCTATCTGCGCGCTCTGGTCGAGCGCGAGGGGGCGAGCCTCGTGCATTGTTTCGCGGGCAAGGACCGCACCGGGATCGCGGCGACGCTGGTCCTGCATATCCTCGGCGTGAGTGAGGCGGACCAGCGCGCTGAATTCCTGCGCACCAATGATGCGCCGACCATCGACGTGCTGCGCCGCCAGTCCGTGCCGGGTATCGAGGCGCGATTGGGCCGCAAGCTCGACGAGGAGGGCATTCGCGCCCTTCTCGAAGTGCATGGCGACTATCTCGACCGCTTCCACGAGATCGTCAGCGACAAGCATGGATCGCTCGACGCCTGGCTTGAAGCCGAGATAGGTGTGGACGACGCATTGCGCGAAAGCCTGCGCGAACGCTACCTGGCGTGACAAAAGCGGCGCCGCTTCCCATATAGCCGCCCATCCTATTCAAGATTTTTGCACGAGATTTTTCATGGCCACCCATCGCACCAAGCTCCTCATCATTGGTTCCGGCCCGGCGGGCTATTCCGCCGCGATCTATGGCGCGCGCGCGATGATGGAGCCGATCGTGGTCCAGGGCCTCCAGCCCGGCGGACAGCTCACGATCACCACCGATGTCGAGAATTATCCCGGCTTTCGCGACGTAGTGCAGGGCCCTTGGCTGATGGAAGAGATGAAGGCGCAGGCCGAACATGTCGGCACGCGGATGATGTGGGACACCATCGTCGAGGTGGATCTCGAAAATGGCTCTCCCTTCCGCGCGGTGGGCGACAGCGGCGATGAATATATCGGCGATGCGATCGTCATCGCGACCGGCGCGCAGGCGAAATGGCTGGGTGTGCCCGGCGAACAGGAGCTGGGCGGCAAGGGCGTGTCGGCCTGTGCGACCTGCGACGGGTTCTTCTATCGCGGCAAGAAAGTCGCCGTGATCGGCGGCGGCAACACTGCGGTCGAGGAAGCGCTCTACCTCACCAACCATTCCGACGATGTGACGCTGATCCACCGCCGCGACGAATTGCGGGCCGAGAAGATCCTGCAGGACCGGCTACTGAAGCATCCCAAGATCACCGTGATGTGGAACAAGGCGGTCGAAAGCTTCGAAGGCGATCCGCTGGCGGGCGGGCTTACTCATCTCGCGCTGCGCGATACGGTCGACGGATCGAGCAGTGACTTGAAGGTTGACGGCGCCTTCGTCGCGATCGGCCATGCGCCTTCGACCGACCTCGTGAAGGGCAAGCTCCCGCTCGACGATGGCGGCTATGTGGTCGTCGAGCCGGGCACGCCGCGCACCGAAATCCCCGGCGTCTTCGCCTGCGGGGACGTGATGGACCATACCTATCGGCAGGCCGTCACCGCAGCGGGCACGGGCTGCATGGCGGCGCTCGACGCTGAACGCTTCCTGGCCGGGCTCGAGATCGAGCTCGACGGCCATGTGGAAGCGGTCGAAGCGGCGGAGTAGCTTTTAGAGCAGCGTGGGGTCCGCAAACAGCGTCAGCGCCACTGCGCGCCAGGCGAGGCAGATCAGCGCCAGCGTCGAAAGCAGGAACAGTAGGAACCGCACCGACACGATATTGACCGTCGACTGCCAGATCGAATGGACGATCCTGATCGCGACATAGACCCAGGCGAACACCGGATCGAGCGCGCCGGGGCCCATGATCGCGATGATGACCACGGCGGCGTAGAACAGCGTCGGCTGTTCCATCAGATGCGCGTAATTATGCGCCTTCCAGTTGATCCGATCGGGGATTACGCCTTCGAGATCCTGGCCGCGCCCGCCCGGCTTCGCGCCTTTCAGACCGCCGCCTTTCGCCATGGCGGGGAGGCGGGTGAACGCCATCCAGAACAGCATGACGATCGACCAGGCGACCAGCACGGCGGCGGGTGCGAGGATTTGGGCCTGCATTATATTCTCTCCCTGTTGCGCGCGAACCTAGGGCCGCGCGAAACCCTGTCAAATCCTAACGACGCGAGCGCGAAGCCTTCTCAAGGAAATTGCGCCTGCTCGCCCTGGATTGCTTCGCTGCGCTCGCAATGACGAGAAAGGCGGTCTTAGTCCTCGTCATTGCGAGCGGCGCAGCCGCGCGGCAATCCAGGAGCGTCCTCACTGACCAATCAGCGTCTCGGCGAACCGCACAGGGTCGCAATTGCCGCCCGTCACCATGATCACCGTGTCTTCGGTGAGCGGAACCTTCCCCGCGAGCGCCGCCGCCAAGGCCGCCGCGCCGCCGGGTTCGACGACGAGATTGCAATGGGAGAAGGCGAAGCGCTGTGCCGTGCGGATTTCAGCATCGGTCACCGTCACGCCCGGTTCGGCGCGATCCTTCAGTACCGCGAGATTGATCGGTTTGGTCGCATCGGGCTGGAGTGCATCGCAGATCGTCGTCGGCGGATCGTCAGCCACGCGCACGATCTCCCCTGCTTCGAGAGCTTGCCCGACCATGTCCCAGCCATGCGGTTCGACCACATGGATTGCGCTGTCGGGGCAGGCGAGCGACAGTCCCGCCGCCAGCCCTCCGCCGCCGCAGCAGACCAGGATGCGGTCCGGCGCGCGCCCAAGCTGCGCCGCTATTTCCACGCCCGCGCTGCCCTGTCCTTCGATCACCCAGCTGTCGCCGAAGGCATGGACCAGGGTGGCGCCGCTTTCGGCGACCAGCGCAGCGGCAACCTCGTCCCGGTCCTCGCCCGGCCGTTCGTAGAGCACGATCTCCGCACCCAAGGCCCGTGTCGCGTCGAGCTTCACCTGCGGGGCGTTGCGCGGCATCACGATGGTCGCCCCGATCCCGAGCCTGCGCGCCGCCCATGCGACTCCCTGGGCATGATTGCCGCTCGACACAGCCACGACGCCGCGCGTCTTTTCCTCATCGGAGAGATTGACGAGCCGCCACCAGCCGCCCCTGATCTTGAA
>Ga0114912_1000560_pt1 | contig 18434 bp, 17 predicted proteins | sample MalvirDeepMed_51_FD_89713 | JGI IMG/M metagenome (GOLD analysis project Ga0114912, IMG submission 89713) | Marine viral communities from the Global Malaspina Expedition - Malaspina viral metaG DeepMed_51 | ecosystem: Environmental > Aquatic > Marine > Oceanic | place: Mediterranean Sea...
CGACACGATCGTGCGTCATGCGCTTGCGTGGGAACGCCGCCTAATGGATCAGGCGGCGGCGCTAAACGATTGACGCGGCGGGCGCGCCCCGCTAACTGCCCCGCTTGAAATCCGCGCGTCGGAGCCCATCTCCGGCGCGCGCTTGTTTTTGAGAGCGGCCCGCGCGCCACACAATTTCGAGAGAACCGATGAAGATCCGCAACAGCCTCAAATCGCTGAAGAACCGCCACCGCGATTGCCGCGTGATCCGTCGTCGCGGCCGCACCTACGTCATCAACAAGACCAATCGCCGCTTCAAGGCCCGCCAGGGCTGAGCGAATCGGCGAGTCCTAGGGCTCGCTTGCGATAATTGACCGGCCCGCCTCCTTCGTGGAGCGCGGGCCGTTCGCATTTGGATTGCCATGTCTGGAGGGCGGAATGAGCGAATCGCAAATGGGCCGCGCGGTCGAGGCCGTGGTCTTCGACGTGGGCCGGGTCCTCTATCGCTGGGACCTGCGCATCCTGTTCGAAAAACTGATCGATGACGAGGAACGGCTGAATTTCCTGCTCTCCGAGGTCGTGACCGAAGAATGGCATTTTCAGCACGATGCCGGGCGGGCGCTTGCCGATATGGTGCCCGAGCGTCAGGCGCAGTTTCCCGATTATGCCGAGGCGATCGACGCCTACGCGACTCGCTTCAACGAGACCATTCCAGGCCCCGTTCCCGGCAGCCTCGAGATCGTGCGCGAGCTACACGAACGCGCTATCCCGCTCTATGCCATCACCAATTTCGGCGCGGAATTCTGGGACGGATTTCGCCCCACCGTCCCGATCTTCGACCTGTTCCGCGATATCGTCGTGTCGGGCAAGGAAAGGATCGCCAAACCCGCTGACGCGATCTTCGCGCTCGCGGCGCGGCGATTCGGGCACGATCCCGAAAAACTGCTCTTCATCGACGACAATGCCGCGAACGTCGCCGCGGCGCGCGCGCTGGGCTGGCAGGTGCACCATTTCGCGGATGCGGGCGCGCTGCGTCACGATCTCGAGGTGCGTGGGTTGCTTTAGCCCGCATAAAGAGACCCCGGCAGCTCACGAAAGGAGTGCCGGGGCCAGGTTTCGCGCCCAATGGAGAGGGGGCGGGTTTCGTAAAGCGTGGCGGATCAGCCGTTGCAGCAAGCGAGATCCTCGGCATCGAGCGCTTCGCCATGGGCGGTGAAGCTCGCGACCGGGCCGACCTTGCGCTGCAATTCGCGGCAGACGCGTAGAGGGCGGCTTGCCGCCTTGGGCGCCGCGCAGGTCGATCCGGCACAGCGCCAGGCAACCCCGCTCGCGACGGTGCGCGTTTCCTCGGTCGGCTGGACCAGCTCGGCGACGTAGAAGCCGCCAGACTGGGCAGCGGCAGGCGCGGGCGAGAGCACGGCACCGAAAGCAGCGAAGGTGTAACCGAGCGCCAGCGTGGCGGCGGCGAGACGAGCACCGGTGTCGAAGTCGAACCGATTCGAGCGGGAAGCGATCTGAGCCATGAGAGTGGTCCTTTTTTCCAGTTGCAATATGCAACTAGTTGCGAATCGCTACCTAAAATGAAAGGTTGCGAATTGCAACTGGAAATATGTGATCGTTGCGCGTCGGCGCGAAACGGGGCTAGGACAGGTGTTTGCCGTCAAGCGGATCGAGGACACTATGGGCGAAATTCGGGAACCCTTGCGCGAACTGACCGAATGCGGCTTGCCCATGGCGCTGGAAGTCATGGGCGAGCGATGGAGCTTCATGATCCTGCGCGCGAGCTTCAACGGCCTGCATCATTTCGAGGAATTCCTGAGCGAGCTGGGTATCGCCCGCAACATCCTGTCCAACCGGCTCGGCAGGCTGGTCGAACACGGCATCCTCGAACGCCAGCCGATGGCGGAAGACCGGCGCAAGATCGAATACCGGCTGACCGAAAAGGGTATGGACCTGCTGCCGGCGATGATCGCGCTGCGCCAATGGGGCCAGAAATACGGGGCCGAAGTGGTCGAGAACCCGGTCCTCGTCGACGAGCGGGATCGCCTGCCGATCGGTCCGGTCTCGATCCTTTCGCAGGAGGGCCGCATTCTCGGTCCGGAGGATCTGGCTCTGGTCGAGCGGGCGAATGTCGGCAAGCGCGCTGATGGCTCGCAGGCGAAATCCCAGGGGACGGTGGCGCGGGGCGATAGGGCCCATTTCGAAGATCTGAAAGGCGCGGCCTGAGGCGGGAAACGCCATCCGACACGCCGTCAGATGGCCCGGAGCAAACGCCCGATGGCCGCTACATCATCGTGCGCGGGCGATTGTGGCGCGCCACCGACCCGTCCCTGGGCGAGGAAGAGCGCCAACGCTGGGTCGACGCCCTGATGGATGCCCGCCGCGCCGTCGCTGCCGCCAAGCGCGCCGACAATGCGCAGGCCGAGAAAACGGCACGCGCCGCAGTCCATGAAGCCAAGGTCGCTCTGGGCGAACGCGGCCCCGTCTGGTGGAACGACGGCGCGCCCGATTACACGCGCAAATTGGTCGAGAATACGCCCTACGCGCAAGGACGAAGCGAACGGCAGGTTAGGCGCGGGGTGCCTGTCGGCGATAGCTGAGCGCTTCGGCGACGTGGATGCGGCCCACCTCGTCCGCTCCGGCCAGATCGGCGATCGTGCGCGCCACGCGCAGCATCCTGACATAGCCGCGCGCCGACAGCCGCATCGCGTCCGCCGCCTGCATCAGCAGTTTGCGCCCCGCCTCGTCGGGTTCCGCGAAGCGGTCGAGGGCATCGCCATCCAGCTCGGCATTGCTGCGCGCGCCGCTCTCGGCAAACCGCGCCATCTGGCGTTCGCGCGCGCGGCGCACGCGTGCGGCGGCCTCAGCGCTGCCTTCGGCGGGCGGGGGAAGGGCGAGATCGGCCGCGCTGACCGGATCGACCTCGACATGCAGATCGATCCGGTCGAGCATCGGCCCGGACACGCGCGACTGGTAATCGGCGGCGCAGCGCGGCGCGCGCGAACAGGCGAGCGCCGGATCGCCGAGATGGCCGCAGCGGCACGGATTCATAGCCGCGACCAGCTGAACGCGCGCGGGAAAGCTGACATGCGCATTGGCGCGCGCGACATCGACCTTGCCGGTTTCGAGCGGTTGCCTGAGCGAATCGAGCACGGGCCGCTGGAATTCCGGTATGGTGGAGTTATTGCACCAAAATATCCTACTGAAGAATAACAGATTTTTCGTTAACAATCGAGTCCATGACGACCGCAGATCAGATACCCGAACTTCCTTCTATTGACCGCCCCAATGTCCTATCAGGCTTGATGACGAAGCGCAGCGAGATAGCAGGCCTCGTTGAGGGTTTACAGGACAGGTTGCGGGAAGCGCTGATCAACCTCGATCACATCGACCAGACGATCCTGCTTTTCGATCCCGAGGCCGATTTAACGGAAGTGAAGGCGAAGCCACTGCCTCCGCGCCATGTTGCCTTCAAGGGGCAGGTTACGCGCTCCATACTGCATATGCTTCGGACAACGGGCGATGCGCTGGATAGCAAGGCTATAACACTTCGCCTAATGGCCGAGCGCGAGCTCAATGCGGCCGATGTCAGACTGCTGAAGACGATACAGAAGAGGGTAGGCGCGGCCCTGAGGAATTTGCGTGACCGAGAACTGCTGGTTTCACGTCAAGGCGAGAAAGGTCTGCTGTTGTGGTCTTTGAGAGCAACGAATGCTGAATGATCTACGTGGCAGCGTCCAGCGTGCCCGCGGCCACGATGTTATGGAACTCGGCGAGGATCTCAGGATGCTTGTCTTGGACATAGGCCGATATCGCATCGTTCGCGATGAGGCGTTCGACATAGCGCGATGCCAGGACGAGATGGAGGACATCGTCGCCGAATGTGGCTTCGACTGCCCGGAAGTCCTTGTTTAGGGATTCGAGCTCCCGTTCCATCCGCGCCATCTGTTCGGGCGTAACGCCCTTTACCCTCTTCGGCCGTTCAGGCCTGGCGAGGTCTTCCTGTCTGGTCGCTGCGAGGATGGCCTTCGCATAGGTGGCGGTGAAATTGTTCATCGATGCCATCAGCTCAGCGGTGGCGAACTGCCGCTCCGGCTTCATCCTGCGCAAGGTATCGAAGACCTGCGGATTGACTGGGCGATCCTTCAGGATGTCGACCGCTTCTGGAGCGATGCCGTCCAGCAGCTTGCTCCGGCGTTGGACCAGCTTCGCATCGATCCCGAGCGCGGCGGCGATCATGCTGGCAGGAACGCCGCGATCGAGCGCCCGCTGGATCATGTAATGTTCCTGGACGGTCGCAAGCCGGTTCACCCGCTTGTTGTAGGTGAAGGCCTCGTCGTCATCGGCGATGATGCATGGCGCGGTCGCTTTTCCCTCTTCCATGATGGCATGCAGCCGCAGATGCCCATCCAGTAGCAAGTGTCGACCCGAGGAGTCCGCCTTGGTTACCGCGAGTGGCTCGATTACTCCTATTTTCTTTATGGAGGTTGCGATCCTCGCATATTTCCTCGAGCCGGTTATGCGTGCCGTCATGGGCCGCAACGGCAGCAGGCTTTCCACGGGAAGGTCGAGCACCTTCTGTTCGAACGATATACGTATTGCTTCGCTCATCTCATGCCTCCGCGAGGCCGAGTCGTTCAGCGATTGGCTGCGGTAGAGTGGTCATTCCTTCGGCTCGCAAGAGCGCGACGAAATGATCCTCGGCCAGTAGGCGACCCATCGCCGAAGTGATGAACGCAAGGCGCCCTTGTGCCAGTCCTGCTTTCTTGAGCAACTGGCGTTGCCGATCGACTTCCTTCTGATAGGCGCGTACCAGTGCCGCGGAGGTCGGAGCGGCGGTTCGCGGCTTGCCGGTCCTGATGCTCTTGATGCCTTTACCGATCAGATTGCGGTCATCGACTATACGGCGGATGGCGAGGATCTGATCGCCCGGAAGGCTTCCGTTCTCGTAGGCCTCGGTCAGCGCGCGCTGCACGTCCTCGTCGTCGGCCTTGGATATCTCGGCGGCGATCGTGTGCGGGATAATGCCGCGCTCGACGGCATCGAGCAGGCGTTCCTCTCCCCGTTCGAGCAGGCCGACGATCGAATGCACATATTCTGCACTGAAACCGATCTTCTCACCGATTGCAGAATGCGTGTAGCCCTGCTCGCGTAGACGTCCGACCTCCCGGATGAGTTCGAGTGGTGAAAGATTTCGCCGGGCGAGGTTCTCGACCAGGCTCATGACGAAGCATTCCTCGCGGGTCGCATCGACGATCATTGCGGGGATCATGGATTGGCCGAGCTTCTCGAAGGCTTCCTTCCGCCCTTGCCCACAGACGAGTTCGTAGCCGTTGCCAACTTCCGCTCTGCGGACCGTGATCGGGCGTTTCAGTCCGACCTTCGCTATGCTGTCGACCAGTTCTTCGAAGATGCGCTTGTTGCGCGCCCTCGGATTGAGGACCTCTATCGTTTTGATCGGAATGCTGATGATCTCGCCGTTCATGCTGCCCGTCCGATCGGGTGGCGCCTGAGCATGTGATATAGAGGATCGAGATCGTCGGTGCGATACGCGTCCAGAGCGATGCCGTTCTCCTCGCCCATCCGCATCGTTGCCAGTCGCCCGACGTCGAGCCACGGCAGGAGGTAATAGTCGCGGACGGTTCGGTTATCCGGGTTCATCCTGACGGCGAGAGTGATGTCGGGTCGGTGCCTGCTATCGAAGCGCAGCTTCCAGCGAAGCGAACCGGCAGCGGTTTCGGTACAACGGATCATGACGAGCGAGATTGATATCTCACCGTTGGCCACGATGATATCGGTCTGGGGATCGACCTCAATGCCTATGGCCATTTCGCGGATGCGCTCGACTGTATGTTCGAACGCATCACGCTGCAGAAGCCGCAGCACACGGTTGGTCTCGAGGTAGCGATAGTCGCGATCGGGCGTATAGCCGATCAGCTGGTATGCCCGCACGAGGCTGCCGAACCTATGCCGATACGCGGCAGTGGATGGCATCTCGTCGTCTTCGTCGATCAACAGCCCCGATAGTTCACCTCTCGATGCCAAGAGGTTCGACAGCATGGCGAGCAGCTCGTCGTCGGTGAAGCGCCGCGCCCGCGCAGCTAGGATCGCCTGTGCCGCATCGAACAGCTCGCGATCGATGATTGCTGCGAATGCACCGTCCCCTCGCACCCACATCTCCGGCTCGTTGACGACCCGTTTGCGCTTCAGCTTATTGGATATGCGGTTGTAGACGTTGTTCCCGATGTATTTCTCGTTGATGAGGATCTGCCGAACCGTTGCCCTGGTCCATGTGCGCCCGAGGTCGGTAGTGACGCCTTCGTGGTTCAGTATCTCGGCGATCTCGCGTTCGGAGTGGCGCTGCAGAACGAACATGCGGTAGATCCGTTCAACGATCCTGACCTCGTCTTCCGGGCCCGGGACGAGAATCACCCGATCCGTCTGAAGGCTTTTGTGCTCGCCGCGTGCGAGAGGGGCCTTCGGTTCGTCCCGCTCGTTCACGAGATGGCGACGCAAACCATAACCAGCGGGGCCTCCCTGACGGTAACCGAGCCGGATCAGGCGGCATTGTCCCGTAAAAACCTTGGCAGAGAGTTCGCGGCTGTATTCTCCTGCCATCGCCCGCTTGATGTTTTTCATGACAGTGGACGGCAGGCTGCCGTCGTTGTCGAACTGCTCTGCGCAGTAATGGATGTTGATGCCGCGCTCGCGGCAGATGAATTCGTAGTATGCGCTTTCGTCGGCATCCTGGAAGCGGCCCCACCGACTAATGTCGTAGACGAGGATAGCCTCGTAATCGGCACGCCCTTGTTGGACATCGTCGATGAGGCGCTTGAGCGAATCCCGTCCTGCGATGCTGAGGCCGCTGCGTCCTTCGTCGGCATAGGTCCTGACGATCTCGAAATTCCGTCGCGCGGCGTAGGCTTCGATGATCTCGGCCTGGTTCTCGGTCGAATAGCGCTGATGGTCTGTAGACATGCGCACGTATTGCGCTGCCCTTGTCTTCGTCTTTTTTCCTTCTGCTTCCATCTTGCCTGGCACCGGGTCTAGTGAGTCGGGCATTTCTCCCGATGAACCCGTTCGGCATAAGGGGAGTATGGTGGAATGTCTTTTTCGACGGATGACCGAAAACTTCGCGGTGAAAACGGAAATCGGTTTCCGATCGATCCCGCTGCGGAAACGGGAGCGTTGCTGGCGGAGGTGGTGGCAGAGGCTTTGAAGGCGGACTTCGGCACCATACCATCCCATGTGAAGCATCTGGCGCGTCTGACCGGAACCAATGAACGGACGGTCCACAACTGGCTGCTGGCTCGCAATGGACCCAGTGGCACGGCGCTCGTCGTCCTCATGCGTCACTCGGATGCGGTGACCGAGGCTGTTCTTGCGTTAGCAAATCGCAACGAACATTCCGCGGCGATCAGACTTATGAAGATGAAGAACATTGTTCGCACCAAGGCGCTGGAGCTCGTAGAGTGTCTGGGTCCAGTATGAAGCTTTTACTGGGAGAGGCTCTGCGTCCAAAGACATGGATTGTGAGCGCTTAGCTGTCCTGCCCTTCTCCACGACCCGATCCTGCACGATCAATCCTTTGTCTTGATCAGCTTTTCGAGCTTCGGCTTGTCGATGTTCACGCCGAGTGGCTTTACCACATCCTGCGCTGCCTCGAGCATGATAGTGCGGTTTTCCTTGTCCCAGTGTGCCCAGAACAGTCGCGAGAGATAGTGGCTTGCGATTGTGTAGCGAAGGAAGCTGGCGCGCGGCAGAGCCTTCATGCTTTCCTTCAGGAACTTCCTGCCGCTCTTGGGCATCAGGTCGACCATCCAGGATGCCTTTATCAACGTCTCCAGCTTGCCTTCGACCTCCGACTTGTCGACGCTCATGTAAAGGGCCGGGTGCCGGGCCTGTTCCGCAAGATATCCGAATATTTGCCGAATGGGCTGCGCGAGGATTGCGTATTCCATCACGTCGATGATGCTTCCGACGAACCTACGCCGATCGTCGATCTCATCTGGGAAATCTGTAGCGTTCAAGGCCTCGTCGGTGGTCAGATTCTCCTTCATCTTGTCGAAGTCAATTTCGAGGTTGATGCGACTCCACTCGTCCAGCGCGACTGCCGCACCATCGACCACCTTGGCGCTGAGGTCACGCTTCTCCTTTGCCTCGAGATGCTCGGCTCCCTGACCCAGCAGGACGACCGCTCTGGTCCACGCTGCACCAAGCCTGTCCAGATTCTCAAAGCGCTTACTGACGGCCTCGTCGTCATCGTCGGCGAACTGCTTGCCCGCTTCCTCGCGGACCTGTTCGGACACGTCCAGCATCTGCTGCTTCTGCTCGGCGTTGCGCGACCCTTCGCGCACCGCCTTCGCGGCGTTCTTGAGCCGCTCTCTCATCCTATCGGTGGCCTCGGTGCGCCTGATTGCAATCGGCGAGATCTCTTCAGAAAGCATGATGTTGTCGCCGGGATTTAGCTTCTTCAGATCGTCCGTGGCGGCCTTCAGCGTTTCGATGACGGCCTGCACTATCTCGTCGGACGCTCCGATCTCTGCGTAGAGTTCGAAGGCCGGATAGTCGAATGGCTCGGCCATCTGGAAGTAGCGCGATGCCAGGCTGGGATGATCATGCAGTTCTTGAGCGAGAAGGTAGGATTCGATGAAGGGCAGCGATATCTGCGCGCGCCCCTGTTCGAAGTGCATGATGCCATTGTCGACGAAATCGTTGACGAACTGCAATGGCTTGATCTGAAAGTCGTGCCTATCGGCAAATTCCTTGGCGAACGTGACCAGTTCGGCTTCATCGAAATTACGCTTCTCCAAGCGCATTTCTACGACGAGCTTGCGCAGGAACCTCTCGCGCGTGGTGCGGCCGAGATTTATGTCGGCTTGATCACCAGCGACGAGGAAGGTCAGGAAACCCACCACGGCCAGCTGGATCAGCTCGGACCGGCGATTGGCGTTGAGCAATGCCGTGAGCGTCTCCTTCGGGATCCCGGCGAAGTAGGTGGGATGGGCATCCAGACGGAAGTTGTCGAAGGTCTTGTAGAGCCTGTTTGCGATCACTTCGGATTCCTGGCAGCCCATCTGGAAGTTCTTCTCGAGGAAGAGCGCTATCTCCAGAAAAGAGACCTTTCCGGCGTCGTATGGAGCCGCAGCGGAACGGTTCATGAACGACGTCTCGCCGATCAGAGCGTCATCGCCGCGGCTCACGAATAGGAACCGGGCATCGGGATACATGTCGCACTGCTCGAGAATGGTGTCGATCCTGTGCTTTGACGAAAAGGGCATATTCTCGACGACGAAAACCATCTTGACGCCATCCGTCTGCTTCAGCTTGTCGAGGTCGACCGCCGCCGCGCTCGCGAAGGTATCCTGCTTGCCGCGGATGGCATCGCCGTCGATGACGATCGGGACGGCCTGGAGACCGTCGATCTCGCAGGTGAGAAGGTCCGCGGCGACCACCCAGGGCAGGCTCTTGTCGGGATAGGAACGTGGAATGTTGATCAGCGTGCGTTCGCGCGTCTTGAGCACCTCGCGCACGTCGATCGCCTCCTGCTGCGCATCGACTGGATCGCCCGATTGAGGCGTCTTTCGAATACGCGGGACAGGTAGGCGATACCCCTTCTCCTGCAGCTTGTATTCGGGAGACAGACGTCTGAGAGTCTCATCGATCTCCGCCTCGATCGTCTGCATGACCTGCTTCAGAGGAACGTCCGTTTCATCCTCGACCCCCAGGTCGAGAAGGTCGTCTCCGGATCCGCGCAGCTCGAGAAGGGCGCGTTGGAAGTAAGGGTTGGCAGTGATGTTGAGGTGCAGGAAACTCGCTGCATTTGCCGCCGCCAATTTCCTTACTGTGCCCTTGGTTGCTTCTTCCAGCTTGGTCTTGTTGCCGTCCGCGTAGTCGGAGATACCGCGGATCGTCATCGCGGGTTTGTCGTCACGGAATTTCGCTTGCGAGAACACACCTCCTGACTCGGTCTCGATCGCGAGAAGTGCACGTTCGACACCCTTCAGCTTCTTGTTGTAGAGCGCGCTCTTGTCGACCATTCCACATACGATCGTGCCGTCCTTGGTGGTCGTCCTTCCAATTTGTTCAAAGGTCTCGCCGCGGCTGGGGACCTCATCGGGTATGCCCTTCGTTGCGATCGCCTCTCGCTCCTGCTGCCAAGCGTCATACACGGGAATGAGCTGCGGTTGCGTTCGCATGAAGTTGAACGCCCGCGTGAAGCGCGTCGGCGTCGAATAGTGGGTGGGCGAGAACTCGATATCGAGAGCCTTGCCGTCGTCGATGTCCACCACCTTGTTGTTGTCGAGTACGTCAGCAATGTGTCCGCTGTAGCAGACGTCGGCGAGATCGAGATCATTGCTGATCCCGCCAGCGATCCCGAGGCACACCGTAAGGCCGATATCGAAGTGCTCGTGCAGATATTGCGTGGCGTTCGTGGCATGACGGTTGCCCATCGACGACTGCTGAATGACGATCATGCGCACGTCCGCATGGCCACTCTCGACTACATGGCACCAGACCGTATCGGTTCCTCTGTTCTCGGTGGGCGGGAACTGATTGATCAGTTGGAGCAACTCGTCCTCGAGGGGCACCACGAGGCCGATGTCGAAATAATCGCGATTGTTGGGCTTATCGTTCATGCTCTGATCTTATCCACCAGCTTTTGCTCAGGCAATCGTTCCGTTATTGTTCTGCTCAGCTAGTTTAGGCCGCGTCCTTGTCCTCGTTGGCCAGCCGGCGCGCGCGGCGGAAAAAATGGCGGGTGATCTGCTCACGCACCTTGGGATCGGTCAGCATCGCGCTCTTCATCTCGTTGTCGCGCTGGAACGAACGCACGGAGCCGCGGAAGAACATCTCGGCGAAGGCCTTGTAGACGACGTCATCGGGGTTGTTGCGGAGCATCTCGACGAGATCCTCGGTCATGATCTCCTCGTTGACGGCCTCGTAGCGCACGAAGTCGGCGTCGGTGAACTCTGTCCCGTGCCGATCGTTGAACGAGGACACGATCTCCGACAGCGAGCGCTGCTCCTCTTCCGTATAGGGCTTGGCGCCAAATTCGCTTATCGGGCTGAGCTTCGCCCCTGCTTCGGGAGCGAGCGAGGCGGAACCCTTTTCCTTCTCTTTCAGCGTAACGGCCTGTAATCGCACCATGTCGTCGGTGATCTCGATGTCCCCTGGGATTTCTCGATCCGGCAGCAGTCGGTTGAGCCAGGTGCCGTAGGAGTAGAGCTTCTCCAGATCGGTGTCGCCCAAAGCCATGATCTGGCTGAGGAAGCTGTAGAAGCGCAGATAGCTCTTCACCACCTGCCGGAACTCCTCCTGTTCCTCCTCGTCCTCGTTGTCGAACCGCATGACAGCCTCGCGGACGATGCCTTCCAGTTTCGCCCGGTCGTGGCCATCGAGTTCGGATCGGTAATAGGTCTCGGCGAAGCGTTCGACCTCCGCATCGTGGATGATGCCGAACTCGTGCATGCGGCGTTCGAGCGTGTAGATCTGGTTGGGGTCGGAGTTCGCCTCCAGGCTGGTTTCGCCGTAGAAGGGTTCGAACGCGGTCTGGATGTCCTCGATCGTGTTCTGGAAGTCGAGCACGTAGGTGCGCCGCTTGTCCGGATAGATGCGATTGAGGCGTGAGAGCGTCTGCACAGCCTGTAGTCCGGCGAGCTTGCGGTCGAGATACATCGCGACGAGCTTGGGCTGATCGAAACCGGTCTGATATTTTTCGGCGACGATGAGCACCTTATACTGGTCGCCGTCGAAGCGTTTTGGCAGTTCCGTTTCGGCGAAGCCGTTGAGTTCCGCTTCGGTGTAGGTCTCGCCGTCGATGCGCAGGGGCCCCGAGAAGGCGACCAGAGCTTTGAGGCCATCGTATCCGTTGGCGTCGATGTAGCCCTGTAGGCGTCGGTAGTAGTTGAAGGCATGCTCGCGGCTCTGCGTGACGATCATGGCCTTGCCCTGACCGTCCAGTTCACGGGCGACGTGACGGCGGAAGTGCTCGACGATGACCTCGACCTTCTGGTCGATGGCCGCGGGGTGGAGTGATGCGAACCTGGCGATGCGCCGGCGACTGCGCTTGGTGTCGAGGTCGGGATCGTCCTCGATCGCCTTCTCCAGCTGGTAGTAGGCCTTGTAGGTCATGTAGTTCTGCAGCACGTCGAGGATGAAGCCCTCCTCGATCGCCTGCCGCATGGAATAGAGGTGGAAAGGTTCGGGCGTGTCCTCAGATCCCTTGCGGCCGAAGCGTTCGAGCGTCGCGGTGCGCGGTGTCGCCGTAAACGCGAAGTAGCTGATGTTGGGCTGGGGACCGCGCGCTTCCTGATAGGCCGCGACGACGTCCTCGAAGGTCTCCGCCGTCCCTTCGCCGTCTCGCGACAACGCCTCCGACATGGCCTGGGCGCTCTTGCCCGACTGGCTGCCGTGCGCCTCGTCTATGATGACGGCGAACTTGCGACCGGCCTGGCCCGTGATGGTGCTGAGGTGGTCGGTCGAGAACTTCTGGATGGTCGTGACGATGATGCGCGCGCCGCTGTCGAGGGCGGCCTTGAGCTGCTTGGATGTGCCGTCGATGATCTTCACCACGCCCGGTGTCTGGGCGAGCTTCTGGACGGTGTTCTGGAGCTGGCGGTCAAGGACGAGACGGTCGCTCACGATGATGGCCGTGTCGAACAAGGGCGCATCGTTCTCGTCGTGGAGCGTGATGACGCGGTGTGCCGTCCAGGCGATCGTGTTCGTCTTGCCCGAACCTGCTGAGTGCTGGACTAGGTAGTTGCGGCCCGTGCCGTGCTGACGGGCGTCGGCCATCATGCGCCGGACGGCATCGAGCTGCTGGAAGCGTGGGAAGATCATCGTCTCGCGTTTGTCCAGCGATCCGTCCGGCAGGAACACCTCCTCGGTCTCGAGGTGCAGAAGATTGCCGATGATGTCGAGCAGCATCTCGCGCGAGAGGACGGCGCGACCCTCGGGTTGGTCCGCCCAAATGTATGCGGTGCGGTGTTCCCCTGCGATGTCGGGGTTGCCGGCTCCCTTGTCTCGGCCGCGGTTGAATGGGAGGAAGCGGGTCTTCCCGTTCATGAGTCTTGTCGTCATCGAGACGTTGGAGGTGTCCATGGCGAAGTGAACGAGCGCGCCGCGCTTGAAGGTCAGCAGCGGTTCGTTGGCAGGAGAACGATCCTTGCGATACTGTTTCTCGGCGTGCCGAAAGGTGGATCCGGTGAGTTCGTTCTTCAGCTCGAAGGTCGCGACCGGGATGCCGTTGACGAAGATCACGACGTCGATCGCGTTCTCATTGCGGCGGCTGTAATGGACCTGTCGCGTGACAGAGAAAATGTTGGCTTCGTAGCGAGCCTGGAGAGCAGGGTTGACGTTCGAGGCCGGCTGGAAGGCACATAGGACGAACTTGATGCCCGGCACGATCTTGATGCCCTGCCGCAGCACCGGCAGGGTGCCCGAACGCTTGAGGTTGGCGGCGACCTGGGTCAGGAATTCCTTCTCGGCGGAAGTGCCGTAATGGCTTTCCAGCTTCTCCCATTCTTCGGGCTGCGTCGCCTTCACGAATTCGACGGTCAGCTGCGGATCCAGCGCTAAATCGCGATCGTAGTCTGCGTCGCTACGCAGCCGATAGCCTTGGTGCTCGACGAGCTCGTCGGCCATGTGCTGTTCGAGCACGTCTTCGAGATGGATCTTCGACGATTTATGAGGCTTTCTCATTGTCGCGCATCCCCGTCAGTTCCAGTGGTAAAAGCTTCTTTGGTATCTGGCTGACGTCCCCCAATTTCCTCTACGACCGTAGAGGCTTTTCGAACCCATAAGGAATGGAGTAGAGAGTCGGGCATGGCGACTTGGGCAGCCCGGTTTCCTCCGACAATGGAGATCAGCGCGTCACATTCATCGATTCCAGTCCTGATACGTTCGGTAATAGACTGCTGTTCGTTTCGAGGCGGAACGCTGATCCAGTCATTTGGAAAGTCTGCAAACGATATGGATTGCCGAACCCCGCTGCCGAGCGAATAGTAATACTTGCAGAGGTCAAGTGCGTAGAGAAAATAATACCAGTATTCGGGGATGTCGGATTGTCGGCAGGTCACGGCATCGTACGCCGAAGTTATGATGCCTCGTTCTGTGACCAGACCCTGCCGCAAACTTTTCTTGTCGTTCTGGAGATCCGTCAATCTCAAGACGATATCGCCGGGCTCGACGATCTGGTAGCCCTCATAGGATTCTGGGACGAGCCCTTCGCTGCTTTCGATGTCGCGCCGCACTATCCGCCCATAGCTGAGCGACAACAGGTTCTTTTCTACCATGCCAGCGTTGAGGTTGCCCTTCTTCAGCCGGAGGACATGCTTGACCTTGGTGACTTCCCAATGAGACGGCGGTGCCTCCCCAAATACGGTTTCTTGCAACGTCATTTCGAGATCACCTTCGTCAGAAGTTCTGCGAGATTGTCTTCCATGGCTGCTATGTTGGCATTCACGTCGGACAGGGTCGGCGGGCGTTCGAATTTGGCGAACAAGGTGTTGTAGGGAACGGAGTAGCCGAGGCGGCCGACTTTTTTGTCGGTCCGATCGATGTATTTCGTGTCAACCCACGCGCCCGGAGCGAATGGCTCAACCTCTTCAGCAAAAAATTCTTCCCACTTCCTGTCGATCGGCACGCGCTCGAAGTATTGCAGTAGCTTGTCGGGTTCGGGGTTCCCATTGCCGTTACGAATGACTTCCGCGCCAGGATCTAGCTCGCCGAAAGACTCTTCGATAGCTGACCTGAGGGGGGCTGAAATCTTGAATCCTTTTTCGGACATCGTGCTTGCCACCTTGGCATGAAATGCGTTGCCGTCTGACCAGGTTTCGCCGAAGCTCGGATCACCTAGGATGCTGAGCAACAGGTCTTTGACAGGCTGCTGCATGAGATTGAACGGCTTTGATTCGGAAAGACGAGTGATTCCACCCTCATCGACGCGGAAACGCCGTCTCTTCGGTTGTTGAATTTTGATCAGCCGGTAGGCGAAGGACTTGACTGGAAATACCTCTGCGAAATGACTCCCTTCGGCAGAGAAGCCATCGACGAACGCGTTGATAATCTTCGCTCGGGCATCATCTGTGATGAAGTTGGCTTTGTCACCTAGACTTTTTCTTAGAGGCTCGCAGAATTCTTCCGAAGATGCGTCGATGATCAGCACTTTATTGCGTTGAATGGTCGGCTTACGGTTGTTTAGTATCCAAATGAATGTCTGGATGCCGGTATTATAGAAAAGATCGGGCGGAAGAGCTATTATTGCGGTGACATAGTCTTTTTCGAACAGCCAGCGTCTGATTTCACTTTCACCAGAGCCGGCATCACCAGTCCCCATTGGAGCGCCGTTCATGACGATGCCGATCTGCGAGCCCTGCTCGTCGTCGCGCATCTTGGCGACCATGTGTTGCAGGAATAGCAACTGCCCGTCGGAGATGCGCGGAAGGCCAGCGCCGAAGCGTCCGTCGTCGCCCAATTCCTTCCACTCCTCCTTAACGGCGCCGGCCGACGCCTTCCAGTCGACGCCGTAGGGCGGATTGGACATCATCCAGTGAAACTTCTGGCCGCGGTGCTGGTCATTGGCGAGCGTGTCGCCAAAGGCGATCTGCTCCGGGTCGTGACCGGTGATCAACATGTCCGAGCGGCAGATCGCGTAGGATTCCTTGTTCTGCTCCTGCCCGTAGAGTTCGACGCGCACGCCCTCGTTCATCGCCTTGATCTCGGCTTCGGCGATCGCGAGGATGCCGCCCGTGCCACACGCCGGATCGTAGACGGTGCGGATGAGACCGCGACCGGTGAGCGCCTTGTCGTTGGCGATGAGCAGGTCGACGATCAGATGGACGACCTCGCGCGGCGTGAAGTGTTCGCCGGCCGTCTCGTTCGACTGCTCCGAGAAGCGACGGATCAGCTCCTCGAAGACGTATCCCATCTCGAGGTTGGACACCTCGGACGGGCTCAGGTCGACGTCGGTGAACTGCTCGAACACGTCCCACAGGATGTCGTGGTCCTTCAGTTCCTTAAGCTGCTCGAGGAACTTGAACTTGTCGATGAAGATGTCGCGCATGTTGGCCGAGAAGCCCGTGATGTAGGCGACGAGGTTGTCGTGCAGATCAGCCGGGTTCTGACCCTTGATCTTGGCGAACGTGAGGGGTGACAGGTTGTAGACCTTCCCCGCCTTGGCGACGTCGAAGAGCAGCAGATCGCGTGTGTCCTCGTCGATGCCTTCGGGCAGGGAGTCCGCCATCTCGATGGTCGCGTCCTGCGTCGCCGAGAGCAGACAGTCGAGGCGGCGCAGGACAAAGAACGGCAGGATGACCTTGCCGTAGTCATGCGCCTTGAACTTCCCCCTGAGCGTGTCTGCGGTGCCCCAGATGAAGTTCGCGAGTTCGCGGACCTTGTTGTTCTGCATCGAAGTCTTTCCCTGATTTGGGGAGCTTATAGGATGCGTGGTGCGTGACAGCCAAGCACGGCTTTCGGCGCCGCGCTCGCGGCGTCCGGAGGCTTTCTCCGACATTAGGTTCTCCGATTATCATTAAGATGGTGACGGCTGCTATCGTCAGAGCCGATCGTGCCTGCTTCCGAGGGTGCAGGTTCAGATCATCGCGGGTGCGTCTTTCTCACCCGATGAAGACCAATGGACGATTTGGAGACCATGCGGTGTCTGACCATTTCGTATTCGACATGAGCGATTAACACGATGTTAGCTATGTTGGCTCAAGGCATGACGAATGCCGAAGATGCTCAGCGAAGATATGAAATGGATGCGTGATCACCCGCTGGTCACGGGACTGATCATCCTGTTCGTCATCGTGTCCGCATGGCTTTTCTGGGGTGCGACTTCCTCGACCGATCAAGCGTATGATAGGATGGCAGCTTCCAGGCACACCGCCTTGGATGAGCCGTCACAGGTTCTGGAAGCCGACGACGCCGAACGCCAGATCAAAGAACGCCGCAAGGCCTACGTTCGTTATGACGCCTCCCAAGATCGCGTCATACTCCCACCGTCGCGTGAGGAGCGCCTCGCGACCGATAGTAGCCCATCCGAACAGGAATGGGCCGATCGTCAGTCCGAATATGAAGGCCGCACTTGTCAGGACGCTCCACTGGATGCGGAATATTCCGATCTTTGTGCGCAATGGGCGAGTGTCTCCGCCACCCGATATGGAAATAGGATCGGAGCCGAGAACTACCGTGTATCCTCCTTCGCCGCGATCGTCAGTGGCCTGGCGCTCATCGCTACCGTGCTGGCCGTGGCTATCGCGGCTCTGGCCGCCCGGGACGCGAGCAAGGCCGTCAAGTTGATGAAGGAGGGAATGGTTCCGTTCCTTACCGTGCGCCCTGGTGGTATATCTGGTGTCGGTAAGATGAAGCTGATCAACGCCGGCACGGGAGTCGCGACCGGAGCTTTCGTCAAGGTTGGGAATGCGGAACTGCCCTTGCGCCGCCGCGTCCTGCAGGCTGGGGAAGAATTCCAGATTACTCACTCGGCGATAGCCGCCACGAACGGGGAACTGCAGGTCGTTCTGCGATACAATGACGGATCCGGCGAGGGCATCGAGCGCCGAGAACGCTTTCGGCACGCTTCTGGAAAATGGGTCCAGATCGATTGATGCGTTTGCCGAAATAGCGGGCGTCAATGTAAGCAGCAGAGCAACAATTAACTTTTCCATATCTCTTCTCCTTCCGGTGGTCGCCCACCGTCGGGATCCAGAAATGTGGCCCTAGTGGGCTGTCAGTCGTCGTTGTCGTTAATGCCGAGAGCTCTCAGCACGTCGTGATTGCGATCGTTCTCGCGCCGTGGCCCCGATGCCTGCCAATAGCCGGCGAAGGTTCGCGAGGGCGGCAGGCCCATTGCGGCGCGGATCAGCTTCTGTACCTTGGAGCGGTCGTCCAGCCGCCTGTTTTCTTCCCGCCAGGCACCGTCGGCGGCGTAGAAATCGAGATAGTCGCCGGCGATATGATGATGGACACCGATCTCGGCCCGTCTCATCCGGGAGAATGCGCTCTCGGCACCATTGGTGTGGAAACCCTCGTCGGTGCAGAATTCCTTCTTGTGGTTTACACGCTGCAGGCTGTGGCTGGCGTAGAGCGGCTCCCATCCCGATCCCTCGTCGGCGAGGATAGTCGCGCTGCGATCGACGCTTTCGGTGATCCAGGACACGGCCTGCCTTTCGCTCTTGAACGTGCGCGTCAGGAGGCGTCCCTGACCGCCGCGTTCGCGTAGCAGCACGACGCATTGGCGCTTGCGTCCATTGACGGGGATCCGCCGACGGTCGATGCGCTCGTCCTTCTTGTTGGCCTGCTTGAGATAGCCGCCGAAGTAGGCACCGTCGATCTGGCTGTCCCACGACTACGATCATGACTACAAGACCGTCTGGGTGCTGACCGACAAGCTCCGGGAGGTCATGTTCCTCGATCAGGAGGACGTTCACCTCGTGGGCGAGGTCGAGATC
>Ga0114912_1000563_pt1 | contig 18369 bp, 23 predicted proteins | sample MalvirDeepMed_51_FD_89713 | JGI IMG/M metagenome (GOLD analysis project Ga0114912, IMG submission 89713) | Marine viral communities from the Global Malaspina Expedition - Malaspina viral metaG DeepMed_51 | ecosystem: Environmental > Aquatic > Marine > Oceanic | place: Mediterranean Sea...
CCGCGATATCGAGGCAACGATCAAATGGGCGCGCGAGGAGAGTGGGGGGAAGAAGGTCGGCGCGGTCGGTTACTGCCTCGGCGGGCGGCTTGCCTATATGACGGCGGCGCGAACCGATTCGGATGCAACGGTCGGCTATTACGCGGTCGGCGTGGATGAATTGCTGCGCGAGAAGGACGCGATTGCCAATCCGCTGATGCTGCACATCCCGACCGAGGACGGGTTTGTCGACAAGGAGACGCAGACAAAGATGCATGAGGGACTTGATCCGCACCCCAAGGTGACGCTGCACGATTACGAGGGGATGGACCACGGCTTCGCGACCGAGTTCGGGAAGCGTCGCAATGAGGAGAATGCGGAGCTTGCCGACAAGCGTACCGCCGAATTCTTCGCCGAACATCTGGAGGCCTGATGACGAACCCGGCTAAGCTGCGCCCATCGTCCGAACTGTTCATGCGGTTCGGTCCGACCCTTCTGGTCGTGCTGATGGTCGCCCTGTCGCTGACCGTGCCCGCATGGCGGTGGGGGCTCGCTCTGTCCCTGCCGCTGCTGGCGCTGGCGATCTACGACTTCACGCAGCGAAGCCATACCCTGTGGCGCAACTACCCGATCCTCGCCCATATCCGCTGGATCGCGGAGGATCTGCGCCCCTTCGCCCAGGCCTATTTCGTCGAAAGCGATATCGACGGGCGCCCCTACAACCACAATGAACGCGCCCTCGTCTACGCGCGCAGCAAGGGCCAGCTCGCCTCGCATCCCTTCGGCACCGAGCTGGACGTCTATTCGGACGAATATGAGTGGCTGGCCCATTCGATGGCGCCGAAGGAGGGCATTGCCAAGGAATGGCGCGTCGATGTCGGCAACGATCAGTGCAAGCGGCCCTATTCCGCCGCTCTTCTGAATATTTCCGCGATGAGCTTCGGATCGCTGTCCGCCAACGCGATCAAGGCGCTGAACAAGGGCGCGGCTGCGGGCAATTTCTACCACGATACCGGCGAAGGCGGCCTGTCTCGCTATCACCGCGAACATAACGGCGATCTAGTCTGGGAGATCGGCAGCGGGTATTTCGGGTGCCGCAAGGATGACGGCGCGTTCGATCCCGACAGATTCGCCGACACCGCGCAGATCGACCAGGTCAGGATGGTCGAGATCAAGCTGAGCCAGGGGGCCAAGCCGGGCCATGGCGGCGTCCTTCCCGGCTCTAAAGTGACCGAAGAAATCGCCGAAGCACGCGGGGTCACGGCAGGGCAGGATTGCGTCAGCCCTGCCGCGCACTCGACCTTTTCGACGCCGGTGGAACTGCTGGAATGGGCGGCGCGGCTGCGCGATCTTTCGGGTGGCAAGCCCGTCGGCGCGAAACTGTGCGTCGGAAAGCCGCACGAGGTGTTCGCGCTCGTCAAGGCGATGCGCGAAACCGGGATCGTGCTCGATTATCTGGTGGTGGACGGAGCCGAGGGTGGCACGGGTGCGGCACCGGTCGAATTCTCCAACCGCGTCGGTATGCCCTTGCGCGAAGGCCTGATCCTGGTCCGCAATGCGCTGGTGGGCACGAATCTGAAACCGCAGGTCAAGCTCGCCGCATCGGGCAAGGTGTATTCGGGCGCGGGCATCGCAATCAATCTCGGCCTTGGGGCGGACTGGTGCAATGCCGCGCGCGGCTTCATGTTCGCGCTGGGCTGCGTCCAGTCGCTCAAATGCCATACCGACCACTGCCCCACCGGAATCGCCACGCAGGACGGCACGCGCCAGCGGGGGCTGGTGGTGACCGACAAGAGCGAGCGGGTGGCCCGGTTCCAGCGCAGCACGCTCGAATCGTTTCGCGAAATGGTCATCGCCATGGGCCTCGAAAATCCCTGGCAGATCGAACCGCGCCATATCTCGGAACGTCTCGATTCGGCCCGCGCGGACAGTGTGGATCGCATCCAGACCTTCCTCGCGCCCGGCCAATTGCTCGACGATGCGGGCTCGACGCCCTACCAACGCTATTGGGACGCAGCGCGGATAGACAGTTTCGAGGAAGCATGATGTCGGCCGAACGAGGATTGCGCCGCTGGCACGCGGCGGTCGATGGGGGCAATGACGCGGCCGTCCTCGGCGCGATGATAGCGGAAGACGCCGTCTTCCACTCGCCCGTGGTCCACACCGCCCAGAAAGGCCGCCCGATCGTCACAGCCTATCTGGCCGCCGCCGGGCAGACGCTGGGAAATGACACCTTCCGCTATGTCCGCGAGATTGTGGACGGCGATACCGCCATGCTCGAATTCGAAACCGAGATGGACGGGATCCACGTCAACGGCGTCGACATCATCCGCTTCGGTGCGGAGGGCCATATCCTCGATTTCAAGGTGATGGTCAGGCCGCTGAAGGCGGTGAATAAGGTCTGGGAGATGATGGCCGCGCAGCTCATGGCCAATGCTGCCTCAAAGAACGCCTAGCCGAATCTTAGGCGCCAGCTCCCATCTCGACTCAGTGAAAATCTGTTTGTTTCAAGATGTCCATCCCAAGCAGCAGATCGAATCCAATACGCTGGGCAAGTCTGAAACCCGTTATATCGGGAAAGACATATGGCAGTTGATTGGAAAGAGCGACGACCGGAAAAAATCCCACTCGAAACAGATAGGTCGATGCAACACGTTCTTCGGTGGCGACCGAAACCGTTTCCCTACCCAGTTCGACTAGATTCATTTCCGAAATCACGCGCGGTGTGATCCAGCTGGAAGTTGCCCCCGTATCCAATAAAGCTGTGTAACGGCCATACGACAGATCAAGCGGGTCACGCGAGGTCAGGACAGCCGCTTCGAAAAGAATGCGGCGACCATCATGGTGTCCGTTAATCCAATGCAAACGACATATGCCCTAACTCAATCGGCTCATCACTAACGCGCTGGACGGAGAACTGCTCATCCGGGAATTGGTCAAGACCTGCGCGATATGCTTCGCCCACGTTATCGTAAAAAGCGATATCGTTTGCGTGGCGAATCAAGACGTAAGAGCCTTTATGAGTTCTTAGAAATCGACTCAGGTTCCTGCGAAAAAAATCGAAATTCGACTCAAGCTCCGATTTGTCTGCGTGCAGCATCGATCATCCCCTAAGGATCGAAACTATGATCAAAATCGCGATCAACCGAAAGAATTATGCGATGAGCGGAATCACTCGTCGGATGAATTGAATCCATCCTTCTACTGATTCATCGTCGCGAAGAAGTCTTCGTTGGTCTTGGAATCCTTCATCTTGTCGAGGAGGAATTCCATCGCATCGATCGTGCCCATCTGCATGAGGATGCGGCGCAGGACCCACATCTTCGACAGCTTGTCCTTCTCGACAAGCAGCTCTTCCTTGCGGGTGCCGGACTTGCCCACATCGAGCGCAGGGAAGATGCGCTTGTCGGCGACCTTGCGGTCGAGCACGATTTCCGAGTTGCCGGTGCCCTTGAACTCTTCGAAGATCACCTCGTCCATCCGGCTGCCGGTGTCGATCAGCGCGGTAGCGATGATGGAGAGCGAGCCGCCCTCCTCGATATTGCGCGCCGCGCCGAAGAAGCGCTTGGGCCGCTGGAGCGCATTGGCGTCGACACCGCCGGTCAGCACCTTGCCTGAGCTCGGCACCACAGTGTTGTAGGCGCGGCCGAGGCGGGTAATCGAATCCAGCAGGATCACGACATCGTGCTTGTGCTCGACCAGGCGCTTGGCCTTTTCGATTACCATTTCGGCGACCTGGACGTGGCGATTGGCGGGCTCGTCGAAGGTGGAGGAGATGACCTCGCCCTTCACCGAACGCTGCATGTCGGTGACTTCCTCGGGCCGTTCGTCGACGAGCAGGACGAGGAGGAACACTTCGGGGTGATTGTCGGTGATCGCCTTGGCGATGTTCTGCAAGAGCACGGTCTTACCCGTGCGCGGCGGCGCGACGATCAGCGCGCGCTGGCCCTTGCCCTGCGGCGAAACGATGTCGATCACCCGCGCGCTCTTGTCCTTTACCGTCGGATCAAGCGTGTCCAAGGACAGCTTCTGTTCGGGATAGAGCGGGGTGAGATTGTCGAAATTGGTGCGCATCCGCACCGCTTCGGGATCGTCGAAATTGACCTTGTAGAGCTTGGTCAGGGCGAAATAGCGCTCGCCTTCCTTCGGCGCGCGGATTTCGCCTTCGACCGTGTCGCCGGTCCTCAGGCCCCATTTGCGCACCTGGTTGGGCGAGACGTAGATATCGTCCGGCCCGGCGAGGTAATTGGCTTCGGGCGAGCGCAGGAAGCCGAAGCCGTCCTGCAGCACCTCGATGGTGCCGATGCCCATGATCTTTTCTTCGTATTCCTCGTCCTCGGCCAGTTCGCGCAGGATGCAGAACATCAAATCCTGCCGCCGCATCGTGCTCGCGCCCTCGACGCCGAGTTCCTCGGCCATCGAGACGAGGTCGGCCGGGGTCTTTTCTTTCAAATCCTTGAGATGCATCAGTTTTCTCGAATTATAAGGGTAGCTTGGAAATGGCCCTGAAGGTCGTGTGTCCGCAGCCGGTAAAGGGCGGACGGGCTTGGGGAAAGCAGACCCGGCCAGCGCGATTGTCCCGCGAAGGCCTCAGCCGAATAGGAGATAAGCGAATTACGTCCGCAGCCCGCACCCGTCAATCGCGAAAGCGGTGGGGCGAGGAATCAGGGCGATTGATCAGAGTGACGAATCAGAACGGCTGGACGATCACCAACACCACGATCAGCGCCAGCAGGATCGCAGGCACCTCGCCGAACAGCTTCAATTGCTTCTCGCTCAAAGGGCGTTCGCCCTTCAGCATCTTCTTCGCCTGGACGACCATGAACATGTGGTATCCCGTCAGCAGCAGCACCAGCAGCAGCTTGGCATGGAACCACCCTTGCGAGAACGCGCCGATCGTCCCCGCCAGCGAGAAGCCGAGCAGCCAGACGACGATCAGGCTGGGCGTCAGGATGATGCGGCGCAATTTGCCGATCCGGTCCTGCCACACTGCGCTTTCAGGCGAAGCCGCATCATAGGGATAGAGATACAGCATCTGGCGCGGCAGGATGAACAGGCCGGCCATCCAGAACACCATGAAGATGATATGCCCGGCCTTCAGCCAGAGATAGGTCATGGAGAAAAATTCCTGCATCGCCAGCCCATTTAGGACCGCTGGCGCCAAGCGCCAAGGGGGAGATTCAGCGAGAGATCGCGCCTAGCCGCGCACCGCCGCCAGCAGGCGCTCGACATGCTCGATCGGCGTGCGCCGGTCGATCCCATGACCGAGATTGAAGACATGCGGCCGATCCTGGAGCGCGTCGAGGATGAAGCGCACCCGCGTTTCGAGATCCCCATTCCCCGCAAGCAGGAGCAGCGGATCGAGATTGCCCTGCACCGGCATCCCCGCGGGCAGTTCGCGCGCCGCCCACACCGGATCGAGCGTTTCGTCGAGGCCGACCGCATCGACCCCCGTCTCGCGCGCATAGGACGGCAGTTTCTCGCCCGCGCCCTTAGGAAATCCGATCACGGGCGTATCGGGATGCGATTCCTTCAAACCGGCGACGATCGCGGCATTGGGCGCGATGACCTGTTTCTCGAACTGGTCGGGGGCGAGGCTTCCCGCCCAGCTGTCGAACAATTGCACCGCTTCGGCGCCGGCATCGATCTGGCCGCGCAGATAGGTCACGGTCTGCTCGACGATGCGATCGAGGATCGCGCGCAGTCCTTCGGGATCGCGATAGGCGAGAGCGCGCGCCTCGTGCTGGTCGCGGCTGCCCTCACCCGCGATCATGTAGGTCGCGACCGTCCAGGGCGATCCGGCGAAGCCCAGCATGGTGGTCTCCGCGCCCAGCCTCGCCCGGCAACGGCGCACCGTCTCGTAGATCGGCTCGTAACGTTCGGGATGCGGCTCTAGAGCGTCGAGAGCGGTCTCCAGCAGCGTTGGCGACAATTTGGGTCCCTCGCCTGCCAAGAACTCCAAATGCTGCCCCAGAGCGTGCGGAACGATCAGGATATCGGAAAACAGGATCGCCCCGTCGAACCCAAACCGCTCGATCGGCTGCAAGGTCACTTCGCAGGCCGCTTCGCTGTCATAGGCGAGTTCGAGGAAACCGCCCTTCTGGCTGCGCAATTCGCGATATTCGGGCAGATATCGCCCCGCCTGGCGCATGAGCCAGACCGGCGCGCGGGGCCCACGTTTTCCGTTCAGCGTATCGAGCAGGAGACCGGGCATCGGGTAGGTCCAATCCAATAATACAATATTATTATAAGGTTTGATGGAGTCTGTTGGCCCTGTGGAAAGCGGGCATATCCCGCCCCTGCCCGATTTCTCCCGACCTGACCAGACTTGGGCCGAATGCGACTCGCGGGCGCCATTGAGTCAAATCCAAACTCTCCCCGCTATCCCCAGCCTGTCGACATCCCTCCCCTCCTGTCGGCAAGTGGCGGGGCGGATCGGCCGGTAGCGGGGAGCGAATCCTCTCCCGAACTTGTCGGCAGGTTCGTCCCGTGGTTTATGCCGGGCTTTCTCCACAGGCTGAGCGGAAGGCCGGACCCCACGTGACGACGCGCATTCACCTCCATCTCGTCTCCGATTCCACCGGGGAAACGCTGGAGATGATCGCCAAGGCCGCGCTCGCCCAGTTCGAGAATGCCGATGTGGTGCGCCATTTCTGGCCCATGGTCCGCTCGCGCCAGCATCTCGACCGGATCATGCCCGATCTCGCCGCGGATGCGGGCCTCGTCCTCTATACGCTGGTCAATCCCGAAACCAGGGAGAGGCTGGAAGAACGCTGCCGCGCGCTCGGCCTGTCGGCCGTGCCGGTACTCGACGGAGTCACATCCGCGCTGGAAACCGCGCTCGGCCAGGAAGCGCATGGCAGGCCCGGTCGCCAGCATCTGATGGACAAGGCGTATTTCGAGCGGGTCGAGGCGATCCAGTTCACGATCGCGCATGATGACGGGATCGGGTGGGAGGATTGGGAAGAGGCCGACATCGTCCTGGCGGGCGTGTCGCGCAGTTCGAAGACGCCGACCAGCATCTATCTCGCCAATCGCGGGTACAAGGTCGCGAACATCCCGCTGGTGGTCGAAAGCCCGCCGCCGAAATCCCTGTTCGAGCTGAAGATGCCGCTGGTGGTCGGCCTCACCAGCGCGCCTGAGCGTCTGGTCCAGATCCGGCGCAATCGCCTGCTCAGCCTCAACGAAGGGACCACCACCGATTACGTCGATCACGAGCGGGTGCGCGAGGAGATCGCCTTCGCGCGGCGCCTGTTCGCCGACAAGGGCTGGCCGGTGATCGATGTCACCCGCCGCTCGATCGAGGAGACCGCGGCGGCGATCATCAAGCTGCTGGGCGAACGCAGCCGCAGGGCGAGCGACGGGCAGTTCGAAGGGTTGAAACCGATATGAGCGATAGTGTCAGCGGCATGGTTTCACGTGAAACAATCCTGCTCGCGTCGAACAGCGCCTCGCGCAAGGCGATGCTGAGCGCGGCGCAGATCCCGTTCGAAGCGATTCCGGCGGATGTGGACGAGCGGGCACTCGAGGCCGAGATGGCGGATGGCGAGCCTGCCGAGATCGCCCAGGCACTGGCGGCAGCGAAGGCGGCGGCGGTTTCGGCCGAAAACCCTGAGCATCTGGTGCTGGGCATCGATTCGCTGGTCGAGGTCGAGGGGCGGCGCTTCGACAAGCCTGCGAGCCGCGAAGAGGCGGCGGAGCATTTGCGCTTCTTCTCCGGCAAGGTGATGACGCTCCACAGCGCGGCGGCGCTCGCCCGCGATGGACGTATTGTATGGATCGGCGGCGATTTCGCGCGGCTGATGGTGCGCGAATTGTCGGAGGAATTCATCGCCGCCTATCTCGACGCGGAATGGCCTGCCGTGTCCTATTGCGTCGGCGTGTTTCGCATCGAAGGACCGGGCGTCCATCTGTTCGAACGGATCATGGGCGACCAGTTCACCGTGCTCGGAATGCCGCTCCTGCCGGTGCTGGCCGCTTTGCGAGAGGAAGGCGCGCTGGTTTCATGACTGTCCCTTTTTCCGGGCCCTATGCAGAAGTGATCGGCGATCCGATCGCCCAGTCGAAATCGCCCGCGATCCACGGCTTCTGGCTCGAAAAACTCGGGATCGCGGCGGATTATCACGCCACCTTGGTCAAACCCGATGGCATCGGGGATTACCTCGCATCGCGGCGGACAGATCCGGCCTGGCGCGGATGCAACGTCACCATGCCGCACAAGCAGCTGGTTCAGCCTTCGCTCGATGCGATCGAAGAACCCGCCGCCGCGATCGGGGCGGTGAACACGATCCGTCGCGATGGTGATGGAGTGCTGACCGGCCATAACACCGATGCGGAAGGCTTTCTCGAACCGCTCCGCCCCCTGCTCGCCCGCCAGCATTATTTCCGCATGGCGCGCATTCTCGGCACCGGCGGCGCGGCGCGGGCGATCGTGACGGCGCTGGCGGGCGAAGGTTTCATTCTGGTCCTGGCGGGCCGCGATCCCGCAAAGGCGCGCGCCTTGCTCGACGAACTGGCGCCGAATGGCGAACACCACGCCGTCGATCTCGCGCATTTCGCGTCCCCCACCGACTTCGCCTTCGACGACCGCGAGGGGTGCTGCGACTTGATCGTGAATGCCAGCCCGCTGGGAATGCGCGGGCAGCCGCCCCTCGCCTTCGACTGGAGCCATGCCCCGCCCGGCTCGATCGCCTACGACATCGTCACCGACCCGGTGGAGACCGCATTTCTGACGAACGCTCGCGCCGCCGGTTTCGCCACGATCGACGGGCTCGCCATGCTGATCGGGCAGGCTGCGGCGGCCTTCGAACTCTTCTTCGGCCAGCCCGCCCCGCGCGAGCACGACGCGGACCTGCGCGCGCTGCTGACGCGATGACCCGGCCGCTCGTCATCGGGCTCACCGGGTCGATCGGGATGGGCAAATCCACGGTCGCGGCCATGTTCGCCGCCGCTGGTATCCCCGTCTTCGACGCCGACCGCGAGGTTCGGGCGATGCAGGGGCCGGGCGGCGCGCTGGTCCCTGCGATCGAGGCCGCCTTTCCCGGCAGCACCGGGCCCCACGGCGTCCTTCGCGACGCATTGGGCGCCAGGGTCTTCGGCGACGATGCTGCGCTCGCCCGGTTGGAGCGAATCGTCCATCCCGCCGTGGCCGAGCGGCGCGCGGCCTTCCTGCGCGATCACGCGGATGCGCCGCTGGTCGTCTTCGACATTCCGCTGCTGTTCGAGAAAGGCGGCGCCGACGCGGTCGATCGCGTGGTGGTCGTGTCCGCCCCGGCAGAGACGCAGCGCAGGCGCGTGCTCGCGCGGCCCGGCATGACCGAGGCGAAATTCGCCGACATCCTCGCGCGCCAGACACCCGATGCGGAAAAGCGCGCCCGCGCCGATCATGTCGTCGATACGGGCGTATCGCTCGAAGAGACCGAGGCCGAGGTGTTGGCGCTGATCGAACGCCTACGCGGCTCAACCGGCCCCTTGTAATCCGGCCCCTTGTAATCCGGCCCGCCCCGTCCGATAGATATCGCAATGCGCGAGATAGTCTTCGACACCGAAACCACCGGCCTCGATCCAAGGACCGGGGATCGCATGGTGGAAATCGGCTGTATCGAGATCGTCAATCTGATGCCCACAGGGCGCAGTTTCCACGCCTATTACAATCCCGAACGGGATATGCCCGCAGGCGCCGAAGCGGTGCATGGCCTCTCCGCCGCTTTCCTGTCCGACAAGCCGCTGTTCCGGGACGGGGCGGCGGATCTGCTCGCTTTCATCGGGGACGATCCCCTGGTCGCGCACAATGCGGGCTTCGATTTCGGCTTCCTCAACAACGAGCTGGAACTGTGCGGGCTGACCCCGGTCGATACCGGGCGGATGGTCGACACCGTGGCTCTGGCGCGCAAGCGGCATCCGGGGGCCAAGCTCTCGCTCGACGCGCTGTGCACGCGCTACGGGATCGATCGCAGCCACCGGGTCAAGCACGGCGCGCTGCTCGACGCGGAATTGCTGGCGCAGGTCTATGTCGAATTGCGCGGCGGGCGGCAGATCGGGCTGGAGCTGGCGGCCGATGCCGCATCAAGTCAGTCGGGCGATACGCACCAGCCCGCGACGCTCCAGCTGCGCCAGGCACCGACCGGCGCGCGCCGCGAACCGCGCCCGCACGCGGCGTCCGCCGCCGAACTGGCGCGCCATGCCGAATTCGTCGGCAAGATGAAGGCACCGCTTTGGCTGAAGTGAGTTAGGAATATCCGGCGTATCCCGGGACGGCGGGATGCCCCGGCCAATGGGATCGGCGACGTTTAGCAAGGAGAACGATAATATGGATATCCGCGTCTCGGGCCACCAGATCGAAACCGGCGCCGCCTTGCAGGACCATGTGTCCGACCGGCTGCAGGCCATGGTCGAGAAATATTTCAGCCGCGCGCTCAGCTCGCACGTCACCTTCGGCAAGGCTGGGTCCGGCGCGTTTTCCTGCGATATCGTCACCCACGTCAACAAGGGCCTGATCCTCAAGAGCCATGGCGAGGCGCATGACGTCCATCAGAGCTTCGACCAGGCGCTCACCAAGGTCGAGAAGCAGCTGCGCCGCTACAAGCGCCGGGTGCAGGACCGCCATAGCCAGGCCGCCCACGCCATGGCGGAGGAAGAGGCCGCCTACACGATCTTCGCCGCGCCCGAACCTGATCAGGCGGACGAGCGCGAGGAAGAGAACGCACCGCCCATCGTCGCCGAGACGACCGCGGACATCCCCGAAGCCACCGTCGCCGATGCGGTGATGATGCTCGATCTGCGGGATACCGGCGCGCTGTTCTTCAAGAATGCGGGCACGGGCCGACACAACATGGTCTATCGCAGCCGCGACGGGACGATCGGCTGGGTCGAGCCGAAGCGGGCCGACTGATCCACCTGATCTGACGCGAAACCTTGCGCCCGACAGGCGATCCGGGGCACGGGGGAAGGGTCATGGCCGACGACACACCACCCTCCCCCGCTTCCACGCCCAAGCCCAGCGAGGGCGCCGCATCGCATCACCGCGCGCTCGAGCGGCTGTATCGCTCGGCGCCGGTGAACACCCTGTTCGCCTCCGAACTGGCGATCGAGGGCGAGGGGCGCGCCCGGATCACGTTCGACATCACCGAGGACGTCTTCCACGCGGCGGGTGCCGCCCACGGGACGGTCTATTTCAAGATGCTCGACGATGCGGCCTTTTATGCGGCCAACACGCTGGTGACGGACCGATTCCTGCTGACGACATCGTTCAACCTGCACTTCACGAAGCCGGTGCGCACCGGGCGAGTGATCGCGGAAGGGCGCTGGATAAGCGGGCGTCGCCGCGTCTTCGTCGCCGAATCGCGGCTGGTCGATGCGGAAGGGGACGAGATCGGACGCGGAACGGGCACCTTCATGCGCTCGCGCATCGCGCTTTCCGGCCTGCCCGGTTACGCACAATAGCCCGATGGACGATACCCGCCTGCCCGCCCATGTCGAAGTCGCCGGGCTGATCCGCGCGGTCCAGGCGGCGGGCGGGTTCGCGACGGTGCTGCACAGGGGGGAGCGCGACGCGGGCGCGATTTGCCTGATTGCGACACATAAAGGCCACAATTCAACACTTTGGGAGCGGATGCCCCAACTTGACGGGTCGCGGAAATTCGTCGCGACCAAAGATCAAGATACTGAAAATAAGGGATATTTTGACGAATACCTCGCCCGCCGCGTGCGGCAGGACCCGGATACCTGGCAGATCGAACTGGATATCGAAAATCCCGAACGCTTCATCGTGTCCTGCTGACCGATCGGCCTGCTAGAGGTTGACTCGGTTTCGGATGTGACTAGTTGGCCGCCGACTTCGCTTGCGTAGGCGGTCGTTGGGCATGGGGTCCGATGGCTAGCACGCAGTCGGGGAATGGCCGGCAGGCCCGTAACGGATCGCTCAACGACGCAGAGAACGCGCGACTGATCCCAGCCTGCGACAGGTATTCACCGCCGAATGTATCGGTTTCATGTTCAAACGATCGCTTACCGCAGGCGCGGGTATCGCCGCTGCTGCAATTCTTACGTTTGCCGGGGCCCAAGGTTCCGGCGCCGTGGCACAGGAATCGGATTCCGCCCCGGCGATCATCCTTCCCCAGACCGAAGTGACGGACGAAATCGTCCCCGCAACCGCTCCGGTCTTCGTGGAAAAGGAAGTGGCTCAGGAAATTCCCGCTGAGGCGGCGGAAACCGAGCCCGCCCTCCCCTCCAGTGACGAGACCCCGCGCGCTTCCTCCTTGCGCGAACTCGTCGCCATGACGCCCACCGACGGCGCGCTCTCCGAAGAGCTGCAGTGCCTCGCAGGCGCAGTCTATTTCGAATCGCGCGGCGAACCGCTCGACGGCCAGCTCGCCGTCGCGCAGGTCATCATCAACCGCGCGGAATCGGGCCAGTTTCCCGAAAGCTACTGCTCGGTCGTGCACCAGCGCTCGCAATTCAGCTTCGTGAAGAATGGCCGGATGCCGCAGCCGCGGACATCCAGCGCTGCCTGGACGCGGGCCAAGGCCATCGCGCGCATCGCCCATCGCGGGTTATGGGATAGCGCGGCGGACGATTCGCTCTATTTCCACGCCAAATACGTCCGCCCGAGCTGGAGCCGCAAGAAAGTGGCCCGCGCGACGATCGATTCGCATATTTTCTATCGGTGAGATTTCAGGCGCCGGGCGCGAGCCGTCCGGCTCGCTTGGCTTCGGCCTGACGGCCGGCGCGCGGTTGCGCTTGCGGTCGCTGACGCGACCGATCGCGATCGAGGTCAGTCTTGGAGTTCGACCCAGACGGGTGTGTGGTCGCTGGACTTCTCGCGCCCGCGATATTCCTTGTCGACGCCCGCCGCCGTCATCCGGTCGGCGAGTTCGGGGCTGAGGAGCAGGTGGTCGATCCGAAACCCGTGATCGCGCTGCCACGCGCCCGCCTGATAGTCCCAGAAGGTCCACACCCCGCCGCGCGGATTGAGCGTGTCGATCGCATCGGTCCAGCCATCCGCCAGCATCCGGGCAAAGGCGTCGCGCGATTCGGGCTGCATCAGCGCGTCGCTCGCCATTGCCTTGGGTGACCAGACGTCCTTGTCCTCGGGGATCACATTGTAATCGCCGACCAGCGCGGTGGGAATCTCCTGCGCCCAGAGATCGGCGGCGTGCGCGCGCAACCGTTCCATCCAGCGCAGCTTGTAATCGAATTTGGGCCCCGGAAGGGGATTGCCGTTGGGCAGATAGATGCACCCCACGCGCACGCCGTTGATGTCCGCTTCGAGATAGCGGGCGTGATCGTCCTCGCCGTCTTCGGGAAACAGGTCTGGCAGGCCGCGCCGCGTTTCGACCGGCTTCACTCCGTCGGCGAGGATCGCAACGCCGTTGAAGCTCTTCTGACCGTGCCAGATCGCGTGATAGCCGATCTCCTCGAACTCGGAGGCGGGGAAGCCCTCGTCCTGGGTTTTGATCTCCTGCAGGCAGGCAACGGTGGGCCGCGTCTCCGCGAGCCATTCCTTGAGACGCGGCAGGCGCGCCTTGATCCCGTTGATGTTGAAGCTGGCGATACGCATGGGCGTTCGTCTGCCCGAAACCGGCCTTCGCGTCTAATTCAAATCCCGAAGCTGGTCCCGCATCCGCACCCCGCCGCCGCCTGCGGGTTTTCGACGCGGAAGGCCGCCCCGCCCAGCGATTCAACGAAATCGACCGTGCTGCCAGCGACGAGATCGAGGCTGACCGGATCGACGACCAGGCGAACGTCGCCGGTCTCGCTCACCATGTCGTCGCTCTCGGCTTCGGGGGCGAGGCCGAACTTGTACTGGAAGCCCGAACAGCCCCCGCCCTCGACGGAGAGGCGCAGGATCGCGGGCGCGCCCTGCTTGGCGGCGATCGCCGCGACGCGGTCGGCGGCGGCCTGGGTCAGGGTCAGGCGGGTGAGGGAGAGGGGGTCGGCCATGCTGCCGATGTAGGGAGCCGGAGCCCCGCCCTCAAGCGCGTCTCAGGCGGTCTGAATATATTGCCGCATCTGCGCCGCCTCGTGTTCGACCTGATCGATCTTGGATTTGACCAGATCGCCGATCGAAATGAAGCCGCACAGAGTTTCGCCGTCGAGCACGGGAAGATGGCGGATGCGCCGCCGCGTCATCAGCGCCAGCGCGCCGTCGATTTCGGTCATGCGGTCGACCGTGATGGCGGGCGCCGTCATCGCTTCGCGCACGGGGCGATCGAGCGCGGCGGCTCCGTCCTTGGCGAGGCAATAGAGGACATCGCGTTCCGAAAAGATCCCCGCGACCCGGCCTTCCTCCATCACCGGGAGGGCCCCGATCCGCCGTTCCGCCAGCAAGGCGACGACATCGCGCATCGTCTGGTCGACAGTGCAGGTCACGATGGCCGAGCTGGCCCGGCCCTCGATCAGATTTCCGATATTCATCCGCGTTCTCCCTCAACCCCAATGAGCCGGGAGAATGCCATCATCGCGGGAAAAAGGCGAATCGCGGCTAAGCGACGGGGGTGCCCGACGCTTGCACCGGGGGTCGGGATTGCCCATTGCAGGGCGCATGGCTCGCAAGTCCCCGCTCGAAGATCCCGAAACCGCTGCCTTCGCGTGGGCGCGATACCGGCGGATCATGCGCTTCATGCTGCTGGTGACGGTGGGCGTGGTCGCGCTGGCACTGGCCGTCCTCTATGACGGGGACAGCGAGGCGTCGGTCCATTATTACATCGCGATCGCGCTGGGGATCGGCTTCACCATGCTGCTGGCGAGCGCGCTGATGGGGCTGGTTTTCCTCTCCGCCGGGACCGGGCACGACGATTCGATAGAGGACTGACGGCTTTTAGATCAGGCCCGCCAGCGGACTGGAGGGATCGGCATATTTGCGCGTCGCCATCCGGCCGGAGAGATAGGCATCGCGCCCCGCCTCGACCGCCAGTTTCATCGCGCGGGCCATGCGGATCGGGTCCTTCGCTTCGGCGATGGCGGTGTTCATCAGCACCCCGTCGCAGCCCAGCTCCATGGCGACCGCCGCATCGCTCGCCGTGCCGACGCCCGCATCGACCAGGACCGGGACGCTGGCCCCTTCCTTGATCAGGCGGATGGTCACGCGGTTCTGAATGCCGAGACCCGATCCGATCGGCGCGCCGAGCGGCATCACCGCGACGGCGCCCGCCTCTTCCAGCTGCTTCGCCGCGATGGGATCGTCGACGCAATAGACCATGGGCAGGAAGCCTTCCTTCGCCAGCACCTCGGTCGCCTTCAGCGTTTCGCGCATATCGGGATAGAGCGTGCGCGCTTCGCCGAGCACTTCCAGCTTCACGAGGTCCCAGCCCCCCGCCTCGCGCGCGAGGCGCAGCGTGCGGATCGCATCGTCGGCAGTGAAGCATCCGGCCGTGTTGGGGAGGTAGGTGACTTTCTTCGGATCGATGAAATCGGTCAGCATCGGCGCCTTGGGATCGCTGACATTGACGCGCCGCACCGCCACGGTGACGATCTCGGCGCCCGAGGCTTCGAGAGCGGCGGCGTTCTGGGCGAAATCCTTGTATTTGCCCGTGCCGACGATCAGGCGCGAGCGGAAGGTGCGGCCCGCGACGGTCCAGCTGTCGTTCTGCGCGTCATGGTCGCCGCCGCCCACAAAGTGGACGATCTCCAGCGTGTCGCCGTCTGCGAGAGTATGCTGTTCGAGTTCACTGCGCGGCGCGATCGTGCCGTTGCGTTCGACCGCCACCTTGGCGGGGTCGAGCTCGAGCTCGCGGACGAGATCGGCGACGGTGGTGGCAGAGGTGCGGCGAGTCTCGCCGTTGACGGTCAGGGATAAAGGCGCGGTCATGATCCGCGCGACATAAGCCTCAATGCGATTGGCGCAAGTTGAGGATGTGGCCGAGCGAGACCAGCGCGACGCCGATGATGGTCAGGATCGCCTCCTTCTGCCCGTGCGGCACGGCGAGCGCACCGCCCATGAAGGTCAGGCCCGTCATCGCGATCACGAAGGGAGCCGCCTTGCGATGGCGCAGCGCGCCCCAGCCGATCGCCACGGCAGCGATCAGGACCGCGAGGACGAGGCCGATCCGGTGAATGTCGGGATTGAGGAACAGCTCGCCGCCGATCCCCAGACCAGCGCCAAGCCCCGCGACGATGACGATGCTAATCACGCAATGCACGGCGCACAGCCCCGACAGGACGATACCGGCGCGATCGAGCCGGCGCCGAATCGGAGAGACAGGGCGTTCCACCATGGCGGTCATGTATGTGACGGTGTAACATTATGCAAGGGGTCGCCCCGATATTCGGGCGCTCGGATTGCGTGCCAAAATTGCAGGCAAGCGCCTGCGCGGTGCAGCGAATGCACTTGCGAAGCGCGGCGCCGCGCAGCAATGGAGCGCGCATGGCACCCAAACCGCATTCATCCGCGCCTTCGCGCCCGATCGCGATCGCCAACTGGCTGCTGGTGGTCGCGGCTCTCGTCGTTTTGATGGTCGCCGTCGGCGGCATCACGCGCCTGACCGAAAGCGGCTTGTCGATCACGCAATGGAAGCCGATCACCGGCGCCATCCCTCCGCTCAGCGAGGCGGCGTGGCAGGCCGAGTTCGATCTCTATCGTCGGACCGGAGAATATATCAACGTGACGGGTCCGGCGGGCATGGATCTGGCCGCGTTCAAGTTCATCTATTTCTGGGAATGGTTCCACCGACTGCTGGGCCGCGTGATCGGACTGGTCTTCGCCGCGCCGCTGGCGTGGTTCTGGGTGAAGGGCGCGATCCCGCAAGGATACAGGCACCGGCTGGTCGCCCTGCTCGCGCTTGGCGGTCTCCAGGGTGTGTTCGGCTGGTTCATGGTCAGGAGTGGGCTTGCGGGCACGATGACCGATGTCAGCCATTTCTGGCTGTCGATCCATCTCCTGACCGCGTTCTTCACGCTTGGCGGCCTTGTCTGGACTGCGCTCGACCTGCGGCAATTGGGTCGGGAGGACACGCCGCGATCGCGCTGGACCATCACGGCGAGCTGGGTCGGCGCGATCCTGTTCGTCCAGCTTCTCCTGGGGGCCTGGGTCGCCGGCCTCAATGCCGGGCTCGCTTCCGACACCTGGCCGCTGATGCAGGGCCGGCTGGTGCCGGAATTCGATGCGACGGGCGGCATGGTCCACGCGCTGACGCATGACCCCTTCCTCATCCATTTCGTCCATCGCTGGTGGGCGTGGATCGCGTTCGTGGCGCTGATCGTGATGGCGCGGCGCGTGAAGCCGATCGCGCGCCCTGCCGCGATCACGATAAATGCGCTTCTGGGCACCCAGATCCTGCTGGGGATCGCCACGGTGATGAGCGGCGTCGAACTCTGGCTGGCCGTGGCGCATCAGGTGGTGGGCGCGCTCCTGACCGCGAGCTTCGCCTGGGGTGCGCACGCGCTTGGCCGCAAGGCCTGATTTGTGACACGAGGCTCGGACCGGCGCGATGTCCTGCGCAAGGTCGCGGGTTTCGCGATTTTGCCGATCCTTGGCCCGCCGATCTTCGCCTTGTCGACCCGGCCTGCCGAAGCGGCGGGACTTAGGGTCGCGCCCGGTCTCGCCTTCACGCTCCATCGCGAACTCGAGCGTGAAATATCCGGCGGCAAGGCGATCATCGTGCGCCGCGCATGGGCCTGCCGGTTCGAAAAGGTCGGGCGCGGCCTGGGCGTTTCGGGATCGCAGATTTCGGCCAGCGTCGAGGCGCCGCCTTCGCTCGGCGCCTTCGCCGCGATCGAGGAGCGGCGGCAGGAAACCGGCTTCCTCCCCGCCACTCTCGATGCGAACGGCCTGATCCTTCCGCGCGGCGAGAGAAAGGGATCGCCCGAGATCGCGACGGCAGCCGCCCTGGCGCTCGATTTGTTCGAGGCCCTGCCCGCAGGCGATCCGCGCATTCCGGCCGCGCGCCAATTCCTGGCCGAGGTGTCCAATCGCGCCGCCCTCCTCTTGAGCCGGGTTCCCAGCGACCTGTTCTTTCCCACGCCCGGCTCGACGCGCGAGGACCGTCCGATGGAGACCGGGGGCGAACCGGCGCATATCGTGATCGAAACCGAGGCCGCGGCCGATCCGCACAGCGGGCTGCTCGACCGCTTCGAGCGCCGCATCCTGACACAGATAGGCCCCGATACGCGGCTTTCGCGCGACCGCTGGACCCTCGAAGCAGAGGCGGCCGCCCCCTAGCGGTATTATTATACCGCATCGAGCATCCCCGGATTTGCTTGACTTGCGGGCGATCGGAAGCCATTTGCGCGCCGCATCGCGATATCCGGTTCGCCCGGATTCGCTGCTCAACGGATTCGGCTTCGCGTCGGGCCCAGACAACATACAGGACGGAACAGCGCCATGAAATCTCTCACCAAGGCCACCCGGTCGATCAAACCAGCAGAGGTCGAAAAGAAATGGACCATGATCGC
>Ga0114912_1000578_pt1 | contig 18045 bp, 33 predicted proteins | sample MalvirDeepMed_51_FD_89713 | JGI IMG/M metagenome (GOLD analysis project Ga0114912, IMG submission 89713) | Marine viral communities from the Global Malaspina Expedition - Malaspina viral metaG DeepMed_51 | ecosystem: Environmental > Aquatic > Marine > Oceanic | place: Mediterranean Sea...
ATTCACTGAATTCTGAAGATAAACCAAAGGAAACAAACAATGAAACAATACAAAGCACTGAAGACCGCAAAGAAATGGTCCGTCCGGAAGCAGAAAGTAGTTGACCAGGCTGCCGTAAGCGAGATCAAGGACGGCGATGCCGTTGTCCGTCACGCTCAAGCAGAACGGTCACACGAAGAACTGCAACTCGTACAGAAACGATTTAACAGCAACACCGGGGAAGCCCTGGATGATGGTGTAAGGGCGTATTCACTGGCTGAAGTGGCGAGAGAACGGAGCCAAATAGCTAACCAGATCAAATCCGCACAGGATGAGGATGCTGGTTGGGAACAATTAGAAAAAGACCTGAAGGCTCTGTAATCATTGGGCTATTAATACTGCGTCAGACCTGTTCGTGGAAACAGCGATGGTGTGGTGGATGGTATTGTGGAAAGAAATGAGAAGATTCTATTAGGCTCATGGCTGCTGTTTCTTGGTGTTGTTATCATTGGCATATCCATATTTAGCTGTGGCAATGACCCTTATGGATATATTGAAACGGTTTATGAGTATGATACGGTGTATGTATATGACAAGACATTATATACCAATGGATTTGAAGTCGCTGGTGGGACACAGTGGGTGCTTGGTGAAGAATATGAACTTTGGTGCTTCTTCAAGGCACATAATATCAGCGGCTGGGATATCGATAGCATAATGGGGCATGGCAGGTTGTACTACGATCCAGAGTATGAGCATATAGCATATGAAAAAGCCAGTTATTTTTCAAGTGAGCCTGTATATGATGTCCAAGTTGATACTTTGTATTCTATTCTTGCTGATAGCATCGGCTATACTACATTGAAGTATATGAATATTCCTGTGCAGTCATATTACTGGACGGTATGGATAGAATGAAAGACACTTTAAGAGATGGCTCATCTGATGTTTTTGATATTTTACATCCGCCCCAGAAAATACGAATTGAGACTCCAATCGGTTCAATAGAGACTATGGATGACAGTCCTATGATTGATGGAGTGATAATAATATTAGTATTCTTTGCTTTTTGCTTTTTTGTTTATGCTAAATATTTTGGGAGAAAGAAATAGTGGAAGCACTGTATAATATTTATATGGAAGGCGGTGTCACCGCTATCATTGTTATTTGCTTTGTTGGGCAGATGGTATGGATGCAGCGCACACTGGTCCAGAAGCTGGACGAGATACATAAGGAAGATATTGCCGACAGCGAAAAGATTTATCACATTACCGTCAAGTTGATTGATAAGATAAACAAAATGAACGATGATGCCAAAGACAGGACAGTACAGCAGATCGAAAGCTTCAGTAAAATGAGCGATGACCTGGCTTATCTGATGGGCAAAGTAAACTCAGGAAAGGGCCGATGAAGATCAACGGCGGTATTATATCAACTGGCAATCTGATTGTCATAGCAACTGTTCTGGTATCTATCAGTCTGGCCTGGGGCAGCATGAATGCATCCATAGCGCAGGTAAAGGCAGAATTGAAGCAGAAAGCATCCAAGGAAGTGGTGGATGTTAAGTTTGAATATATCCAGCAGGAATTGTCAGAGATCAAGGGAATGCTTGAGATAGTTTTTACAAATGCAAAATAAAGGAATATGACTATGGAATGGCTCAGTGAGAATTGGGAATGGGTACTGCTTGGCTTTATGGTGGCCGAAAAACTGGTAAAATTAAGTCCAACCGATAAAGACGATATTCTGGTAGATGTGGTTTTCCAGGGTCTTGTCAAAATGGTCGGTAAGGGAAAGGAAGAAAAATGAGTTATTTCAGCAAATGGGTAGATCGGAAGCTTAAGAAAAAAGGACTCACAGGTTGTGTTATGTATCTCGTCAAGCAATATGTAAAAATGACACCGTCTAAGATAGATGACATAGCAGTGGCAAAAGTTGAAGCAGTCATGCGTGAGTTTGAAGCAATTTAAATGGTCTGGCGAAAATAATGATCGATAAAACACAGCTTCGAGAACTTGTAGACGAAATACTCAAAAAAATCGAGCTTTACAGCGAATCTGCTGCAGAGCTGGTTTACAATACCGGCCTGGTAGAGAGTAAATATATTTATTTAATGCAGATTGGCGGTTCACATATTGCCAGAGGACTTTTCCAGTGCGAACCTCATTCAGCGGTAGATACCTGTAAAAATTATTTAAAATACAGAGAATCACTAATGAAGAATGTCGCTTCTGCATGCTACCTGGATTGGAAATATTTTACAGATTCGAATGAGCATCAATGGCGCGACATTCTTACTTACAACATTGCTGCTCAGATCGCCATGTGCCGTTTGCATTACAGAAGAGTGCCGAAACCATTGCCAACAACACTTAATGGGCAGGCTCGTCAATGGAAGCAGTATTACAACACTGCCAAAGGCAAAGGCACTGTCGCCCATTTCATAAATATAGTAGAGAAGTATGGATGATATCCAAAAATTAGATAATGTGATTGAAACCATGTTCCAGTTAAAGCAGCTTGAGAAAAAGCTGCGTCAGAATCATGGTTCCCAGGGTGATCTGCTGATAAAAATATTGATACTGATTGAATCTATTGAGATACCCAATATAACTCTTCTGCAAAACTTTGACACAATAGCAATGGCATGAGCAGTCTTTACAGCGCATTCTGCAATAATACCACAGACCTTCAGGCTGTGGTCAGCGATATTAACAAATATGATCGCAAGCGCGTTCTGGCCCCGAACTGGGTTGAATCAGGAACATCCAATCTTTATTATCTGTACAATACCGGTCATGTGACTCAATTATACTTAGATGGTGCAGAGCAGACCAGTGTCAGCGATACGCCCAATGCCAATAACGAATTCGAGTATTCAGCGGCTGGCGACCTGTTAAAGTTTTATATGGGCGGACTCAGCGTATCTGCGATGAACGCTAAAATTTTCGAGTCATCGCAGGATTGGGACGGACTCAAAACCACTGTCTGCAAGGAACAGGCCGACATCATCCGCAGTTATATTAATAGACCGATCTATAAACGGGCCAATACCACATACCAAGGCGCAAGTGAGCGCGATTATGATTTTATTATTGTTCGTATCAACGCAATACTCGCCTGCGCCGACCTGGTCCGCAGCCAGAACCCTGAAAAGGCTGATGAGATTGAAGCAATGGCGCTCAATGATGACGGTACAGGCTTGTTAGATAAGCTTAAACGCCGCGAATATGTTTTATGGAATGAAACCTCATTCGCATCAGAAAAGGGCGCTATCGTTGAAATTTCACTCAATGGCAGCACGACCGGATATATAGAAGATATCAAACTCAATGGACCGCCGGGAGTGGATTACGATGAGGTACGCGTGGTGATATCGACAGGCGGCACTTTTGCGGTTGGGACCAGCAGTCCGGTCTATTACGATGTCTATGTGAAGAATGATTCCGGCCTGCGCATGAACAAAGTAGTGAGTGCGGAACAGGTCAATGGCAATTACCAGTCACTTGCCTATGGGGCGCAGATCAGGTTTCAATCTGGGATATTCTCGTCCGCTGACGAATGGTCGATCATCTTCCAGAGCGATGAGATACCCATCGGCACGGTCAAGTCAGGCCAGATATACAGATAGGAGCAGTCATGCCTAAAGGAAAAGGAAGCTATAGACGCAAGCGCGGCAGGCCGAAGAAGACAAAAAAGCGTGTGTCATCTAAACGGCGATAATATAGATGGCTATTACTTATGAGAATGTCATCTATGATCGGATTGTTGATAATTTGCATACTATTATTGCAGATGAATTCAGCATACCGATCTATTTTGATGAGCATGAAGGAAACCAGAGTTTTTTGATAACGCCGGTAACAGATGAGATCGAAGATTCATTAACAGGCGGACAGGTAAGAAATTATACGGTCCAGGTAAGCTATGAATTACAGTCTGGCGGCAACTACACGAAAAACAGTGTGAAGCAAGTAAGCGAAATAACAGAAAGATTAAAAAGATTACTATACAATAACAGGGATTATACAGTGTCTGGAACATCACAATTTTATAATGGGATCGTAAACGGCATCATCTATGAACGCGATGAAGATGATCAAAATCTATTGCGCAGTGTGTCATCGTTTACATGTACAACTATGGAGTTAATATAATGAAATACAAAGCAAAACCAGAATATGCTGCGCTATCTAATGATAATAATTTTTTGTCATTAGGCAGTGCATCTACCCATTTACGATTGATGGATGGATTGGCAGCAGAGATACCAAAATCGTTAGTACCCTTAAATAAAAAAATAAAAGATTGTCTTACAGAAGTAAAAACTAAAGAGGTTAAATAATGGCTAAGAGTGTAGCATTTCAAACAAACACGAACTCATCGGTAGTTATTGGTACAGAAGTAACACCTGGCACGGCAACGCTTGCTGCTGGAGTGACCTTAGAAATGCCGGTTACCGAGTATTCGTTTTCAGATTTAAATAAGCATTCATTGGGAATTGCACCATTTAGAAGCGGTATAGGCGGGATGACGCAAAGCGATGATATGGTTAAATGGCAAAGGCATGACAGGATGCATGAGATATCCATAACCTTCCATTGCTCACCCAAGTCAATGGACAGAATATGTTTGGCATTATTTGGGGATGGTTTAACACCGAATAATTTGTTGGGATCAATGCCTGATGAAGTGCAGAGCCATGTGAAGTTCGGTGTGCCAAATATTACACCTGTCACATTATGGTTCGAGAACGCATCCCATGCCGGTCTTGGTACGGATTTGTTTTTCACATCTTGTATGTGTACTTCCTTTACGATGTCTGGTGATCTAGCTTCAAATGGCGGCGTTGTGATGGGTACTGCCACTTTTGTCACTGGGTTTGCTGCAACGGAAGCAGAATTGACGTTCACGGGTGGCACACATGAACTGGTTACAGTTCACACAGCATTGTTTAATATGCACGATATGACCACAGCCCAGACTTTAGATGGTGAGGATTTGGTACTCTATAGTTTTGAATTGACGATTGCCAGAGATGTGCAGCGGATCGGGTTTGACTCGGGTAATGCCTTTAGACCGGCTGGATATGCTTTGGGCGGATATGAGGTGACAGGATCGCTTACTTGTAAGAGAGATGGCGAGATCGTGGATGCTATTGATAATGAAGCAGGGATGGTACTTAGTTTAGATACTGGAGTATTTCATATAACTGCTCCAAAAGTGTTCGTGGATGAATCAACCATCAATTTTGATGATGACGGCTGGAAACAAGTTGTGCCGTTTAGATGCACTTATGATAATGCGGCAACAACAAACATAGTAGTATCCATAGCAACAGCAGCCTAGACTGCATAATCACATTTGTTGAAAAAGAAAATTATTCATCAAAAACCTGGGTCATAACTAAAGTGGAAAACAGTAATGACCGTAAAAACCGAACATGGCACATATGAATGTCGTGACCTGACTTTCAAAGCCCGACGCGATTTACATCGGCTTGAAGTTCTCACAGTGAATATTGATGGCGAAGTTGATGTAAATAAATATTATGATGTGATAGAATGGGTCATGCAGTATGCATTGGATGATCCAGAAGAAAAATTAGGACATTTAGATGATATGGCTATAGATAGTGTTATCTCTGAAATTTATAGAAAATATAAGATTCCTGCTAAAAAAAAGAGTTAAAAGCCCGTGTTGCTTTGTGGATGAGTTATTACAGCATTGAATCCCGCAATCTAAAGTTTCCTTACAAAGCAAAAAGTCCAACTCTTAAAAAACAGATTGTTTATACTGAGGAAGAACTGTGGAACGAAATAGATCGCATTTTAGCTGAAGATGCGAAGCGCAAATTCAGCCCAGGACAGAATCTTTATTATAATCTGCTGTTATGCGCAGACAGCAGCTATTTCTTCGATATTGACACTAATATGCTCCTTGAAGAGTACATGGCGATGAAACGCTTTAATATTCCAATAGCTCGATCTATCGACGATGCTGAATTTGAGCGCGTGTCACTTTTCAGCGCAATTGATGAAGAGTATATAGCAATACAAAAACTAGAGCAAGATGGCACAAGAAAAGTTCATAATTGAAATTCGCACCAAAGGATTTGCTCAATCAAAAAAATCCTTAGAACGCGTCACCAAACAAACACGATCATTCGCCAGAGAAGCAAATAAGGGCAGTAGCGCAGCATCAACATTTCGCCGCACTATGTCCCAATTGCGGAATAATCTGCTCCTGGTCAGTTTTGCATTTGGTACGGTTGCACTCACCTTAAAGAAATTTGTTGATGCATCATCGGGATTTCAGACCGTTAAGACCCGTCTGGTTGGTCTTATGGGATCAGTGGAACGTGCAGAACGCGCTTTCAATACATTCAATAAAGTAGCTTCAACCACACCATTCTCATTACAGGATGTTGTTGAAGCCGGTGCGCAATTAAAAGCATTTGGCGCTGATGCTGAAAAACTGATCAAACCGGTAACAGACCTGGCAGCATTCATGGGTACTACTGCTACGGAAGCCGCGAATTCATTGGGCCGTGCTTTCGCTGGTGGTGCTGGTGAAGCGGATATTTTGCGTACCAAGGGTGTACTCAATCTGGTTCGTTCTTTCAAGGGTATAGATAATCTTTCAAAATTGACCTTGCCTGAGTTCCGTAAAGCATTAATCGAAACTCTCGTTGATCCAGCAGTAGGTATAGAAGGCAGCACTGATAGGATGTCAAAGACATTCATGGGTGCAATGAGTAATATGGGCGATTCAGTGACACGCCTTGCGGCTGAGATCGGCGATTCATTCCTGCCTTCATTGACCAGTCTGGCTGGCGCTATTGGAAGGGTTGCTAATGATCTGCGCGAATTTATTGTATTTGCTAAAAATGGCCGAAAGAATTTTAATATATTTGGCGAATCATTAAGAGATTTCAGACTGCGTATTGAGACTCTTGATCTTAGTGATATGAGAATGGAATTCAAAGATTTAGAAGCCCAGCTTAAAACATTTGATACCTCATTACAAAGTTTAGGCCAGGGTGATATTGTCGGTATGCAGATCATACCGCCAGAAACAAAAGGTATTTTTATAGAAACTGCCGGCGGCATGATCAAACTCAGTGATGCAATGGTCGGTGTATCAGGTCAGTTTGAACATCAGGGCATAACAATTTTAGAAACTTCTAAACTCCTCAAGGATTTTACTCAATTCGCAGATGAGAATTTAAAGACCATGATGGCTACTAATGTTGGCACTGAAACTTTGACACGCAAAAAAAATATACTTGCCAAAGAAATTAAGCGATTGGAAAGTATCGACAAAGATTTGATCAATATTGAAAAACAATTTCCTGATCTGTATGAGGATACAACTGAATCACAAATGACACAGATCAAGGCCACACTTGATCTGGTAAAGACCTATAAGGAACAAATTGGAACGAAAGAAGAGGTCATAGCGGTCATTAATATGTTAGAAGAAGCATATAAAGCCCTTGATCCTGCCACCAAAGCAGCAACAAAAGAAGCAAAAGCACAGGCCAAAACTGATAAAGAAGCTGCCAAGGCAGCAAAGGAAAGAGGAAATGCTGCGGAGGAAGCATTGAAACAACGCAATAAAGCCTTAGAAGAATGGCACAAAAAAAGTAAAACTGCTATTGAAGAAATAGCAGAAGCGAACAAGACCATTTTCGCCAATAGTATAGAATTCCAAATCCAGCAGATCGATCTCCAGGCCGATCATTTTATAGCCATGAAAATGGATGAGGTCGCCGTTGCGCAATTCGCTGAACAGGCCAAGACCGATGCTGTTTTAAAGCATCTTGATGAGCGTAGTGCCGTCTACTCTGCATTTGAAGCTGGATATAATCAATTCATTAATACATTGACAGATGCGGAAATGACAGGCAAAGAGCGCCGAGAAAAGATATGGGAAGCCAGCAAGAATGCATTCATCAAATTCACAGGTGATATGATACTGACATGGATCAGACAACAAATTGCACGAACCGTTATTTCCAAGACAGGCGAAGCGGCAGCGATCACATCAGCCGCCGTTACTGGCACAGCCATTGCAGCAGAATATGCTATTCCCGCATCACTGGCAGCTACAGCATCATTCGGTGCATCCGCGGTCACTGGTGAGGCTGCGATATTAGCAAGTGTGATTGCCACAAAAGCTCTGGCATCATTCGCCCAGGGCGGTGATTTCGTGACCAGCGGACCGCAGGTCATCATGGTGGGCGACAACCCAGGCGGCAGGGAGCGCGTACAGATCAGTCCCTTATCGAGTTCCGCAGGCGCATCCAGTGGTGGCGTGACAATTAATATTTCGGGCGGAGTAGTAGACGATGATTATATAAGAAACACATTGATCCCGGCACTGAACAAAGCCACTGAGTTAGGTGCAAGGATTAATGCTTGATTTTCCGGCAAATATAGATAAACAATACCTCCGCAGAAATGTATCAACATTCTGGGTTCTCAAATTATATTATAACGATGAGACAGCATTTATAGGAGTTAGTGACAGGCACAGAGAGGATTCCGGTTCTGATATCTATTACGGTATTGTCTCATCATGGGGACAATATCAGCAGTCTTTAGACTTTTTCAACTTTACCACTTCCACCGCGAATATGACTGTAAAGCTGATCAATACCGACAATTCAATTCAGGGCGGTAGATTCTCTGATCTGTTGGATACAAATAATTTCGGAAATCGCAAATGGGAATTATTCATTGCGGTCAAAGCTGATGAACCTTATGATGACAGCACTGCTATGATCGGGAGCGGGATAATAAGCGGTAATATTGATTATGACACTAAATTTCTAACATTTATCTTATTAGATATGTCAAGCAGATATTATAAGACAATTCCCAGGAATACCGTCAACAGCACCGATCACTCAAATGCACCAGATAAGAATTATGGTATGCCGATACCGATGAGTTATGGTGATTTTTGGGAAAAAGAGGATATTGGCACTATCCCGACCACTAATTTTGACCGTTTTATCAATTTCTATAAAGGTGCATTTCCAGCTATTGTGACCGATGAATGGAATGCGACCAATTACAGGGTTGAAGCAGCCTGTGATATATTATCTATGACGACCTTAGATGCTGAGAATATCTATGGTCATTTCAAGAATCATTATGCTCAATGCGTAAATGGAACAAAGGATCAGCCATCAGCACAGATAACAGCCAAAGGAGATGATTGGCGATTCTATCTGCCATTGTCAAGCCATGTGGACTATGCGACTGGCGGTGGCAGTGCCTGGACCAATTATGCGAATACCATCAATGGTGTATTTGATGATGGTAATTATGTGCAATTTTCAGCTGGTGATGGTGCAGTGGCAAATATTGCATGGCGGATACCAAAGTTCGAAAAACTTGGAACATTGACAGCGGTCTATTTACTCATGTCTTCCAGTAATGGGTTTGGCGCTCCGTCTGGTGGCTTGCGTGTATCACATGCTGCTGGTGGCGATCAGGTCTTACTGATTGTTGGTGATGGTGCTAATATGTCAGGAATTGACGGTGAACATATCGAAACCATTACCGGATTTTGGGGTGGCACAGATGGAACAGATTGGGATTTAGAAGATGATATCTTTTTTGTGCTTGATGATAGTACGAGTGCATCTGGATCGCAAGGAATTCGTCTTAAAGAGGTTGGGATCATGATCCAATTCAAACCTGAAGACGGATTCGATACTAAAATAAATCAGATACATGAATTCTTTGTATCACAACAGGTATTGGAACCGAAATACAGTGGAGCATTAGGGCAAGGCACGATGATCTCTTCCAAACGCAGGGTTGTTACTTCAGTGGATGCAGTTGTACCATCAGTATCATCTTATTTATTCTATAGCGGAAAAGGACGTAAATATGGTGCATGGATCGATACGGATACCGCTGGCAGTACAGCTCGGGTCAATGGGTTAAATAAAGGCGCTCTAATAGAATCGCCTATATATATAATAGAAGACATTTTGCGTACTGAATGCGGAACGATAACAAAAGGCACAGCCGATACTAATACAACAGATAAATTAGAGGATTCCGGCACAACATTTCCCACTGATGTTGTAGGGCAGAACGCTTATAATCTAACTGACGGGACCAGCGCATTAGTGACCGCACGGGATGATGCTAATACTCTTTCACTCTATGCCGCAACTGGAAATGATGTTTTTCCCCTTGGCAATGAAAATTATATTATCTGTGGCCTGACCGATAACGAGATAGACACTGCAACATTCGATACAGCAGGCAATACAGCATCATCAGCCGGGAAGGTATATAATGCCCTGGGCGGAGCGGCAGCCACATCTGAATGGGCATTTGCACAAATGAAATTCACGGGTGTCAGGGATCTAATTGTTCGCATATCGAGACAATGTGGGGCTTATGTATTCATCAGCAGCAACGGCAAATTCAAGATCAGGACTCTACAGCAGTCAGGATATAGCGAGGATAAGACAGTAGATTTCAATGATATCAGCTTAAAAAAGATAAGCCTGACACCATTAGATAATGTGCGAAATGATTTTGTTATCCATTATAATAAGGATTATGCCAAAGACCAATATCAGAATACTGCTACAGGATCAGACAGCACAAGCCAGGGTACAGGTGCAACAGGATTTAATCAGACACTGACTTTGGAATTGGATGCGGATGTGGTCAGTTCCACAACGGCTGATCAGATCGCAGCTATGTATGAAGCATTTTTCAAGGCTCGTCATCCCATAATAGATTTTGAATGTTTGCGCCCACTATATAATGATCTTGAAATTACCGACATTATTAAATTCTCGAATTGGGATGCAAACATCAAGATATTCGGTACTGCTATGGGTACAGATTACTATATGATCACTGACATAGCTAAATCAGTGAATGGATGCTCATGCAAAGCAATAAAGGTGAGTTAAAATGGCGAATATGAACATTGGAACCCCAAGGTTCTACACAGACCAGGTGAATTATTATTTGAGTAAAGGAACGGCGGCAACTGAATTTACGCTTAATGAAAGTGTCGGCATTGCCGCTCAGACCGGGAGTGCGGCTGAATTATTTGATATGAATCCCTTGAACCAGGTCACATTCGATACAACTGCAAGCAGTGGCGCGAATCATGTACTGGTCAATCTTGATATGCAAAGCGAAAGACCGAAATCCTTCATTGCCGTTCTGAATCACAATCTTTTCACGGCACGAGGGAAAATACGATTCTTTGCCGGGAATGCCATTGGTGATGTGGATGCACTTGATGGAACTGGTAATGATGTTGATTGGTCTGCAGTGACCACCACAGAGGCGGTCAATGCAGATTCAATAATCACAGGCGGCAGTGATAATTCAGTAGTAGTCGAGCCTGCCGCAGATGGGAGTACAGTATTCACATTCACGGAAACGAGTCAGCGGTTTTGGGGTATTCAGTTCGAGGGAGCGACGCATACAAATGGAGCTTCAAACGCAACAAATGAGGTATGGAACGCGACATACGATTTCCGGGTGGCAAATATTTTGATCGGTGAAGTGTATTCAATGCCACATAACCCAGATATGCAGGTAGTAAGAAATATCATAATGGGCGGTAATGATATCGTTGAATCCTATTCAGGCAGGCGATTCTCTAATATGCGCTGGTATGGCAGGCAGGCAGATTCATCCACATTGTCCAGAAGCCCATTCGCAACCAGCCAATATGCGCACGGATTGCATTCAGGCCGGTTACGGTATGACATGGATTTTTCTTATTTAGCATCAACTGATGTTATGCCTGATGAATACGGCACAATCGACAATGATGATGATAATGTGATATCTGATATCTGGGAGAATACCCTCGGCAGTCATATTCCATTTATCTTTTCTATAGACAAGGATGCCGATGCCGCCACCAACGAATCAGAGCATCTATTTGCGCGGTTTTCGCAGGATTCGCTTAAAATGACGCAGGTGGCAAATCAAATATGGAATCTAAATATGTCTATTGAGGAAGAGTTTTAGCTTATTGAGTGATTGCTGTTAACTGCTCGAACATGCCGTTGTTTATCTTTGCCTGCTCTTCCAGGCTGATACCGGCATAATGATCTTCCACCACAGTTTCACTATTATCACCAATACCGTGACCGGCAACTTTAGCGCTGTGGAATCGTTTGCGCAGCAACTGTGCCTTCATCCTTCTAAGATCATGGCATGTGAAATCAATGCCGGTGATCTGGCTGATAGTTCTGAGTGTGCGGTGAAGTTCTGAGTAATACATATCTATCGGCCTTTTATAACCGCGCTCATGCCACTTTTTAAGTATGACCATCACTGATGGATGTACATTAACTATTTCGCGTGTTTTGCGGCGTTTTTGGAGCAACAGGATAGTGCCTGCTTCAAAGTCCACATGCTCCCAATGCAGTTCTTTATGCGGTTTGCGGTTATTGCGCCCGGTAAGTTCATTGGCCCTGCTGCCCATAACAGCATACATCCACATTAAATCCTTCTGGAACTCATCCAGCGCAGGATGATTGAAAAGCGCATCTATTTCTTCACGGGACCATTTTTTATACATTAGTACTGGCAGCTCGGATTTCGTGTATTTGTCATTCTTGGTGATAATGGCCTTACTGACATAGTCTTCTTCCAAAGCCCAGTCGAAGATATTCTTGAGATCACGCAGATAGCTGTTGATCCCACGTCTGGCACGGCCTTGGATATATTCGCATGTATCCATATATATCTTCCAGCCATCCACTATACTGCCGTTGATATCCTGCGACATGGATCGGATAGTCTCTGCAATGGTATCATCAGGAAAGACTTTCAGAGCGCTGTTCATTACTACATTATATTTGGCCTTGGTATCCACATCATTCTTTTTGGTCAGCACATTATTCCTGTACTTAGTGAATATTTCGCCAATGGTAAGCGCTTTTTTATCAGCGTGCAGCTCGCCTTTCCAATCCATATTATTCTTTTTCATCAGCTCTATCTTGTTCCAATGCGCCTTTGCAAGAATTGCTTCTTCTTTGGTTTTGTAATATTTTGCCTGCCAAGAATCCGTGTGCGGGTTCTTATAGCGCACACGAAATAGTTTGCGATCTTTGATTTTGTTTATTTTTGCCATTTTATTATCCTCTCACAGATGCCGAAATATAACACTAAATACCGTAATATTCCAAAATATTCGTTGACTTATAATTCAATGCTAATATAATTTAATATACCATATATCAACATGAATTTTATTAATTCCAAGACTGCATTTACCACTCTTCTCTCTGAAAATAATTTATCCCAGCGCACCATTTCCAGGTTAGCCGGGATCAGTCCTGCATTGCTGACAATGATGAGAAAAGGACAGCGTACATTTCAACTGAAACACAAGGAAAATATGGCAATGATTCTAGGGTATGAAGAACAAAAAATCAATTGGTATGAATAAAGTGACACAGGCATGGCTGTCCATGAATCAGGCAGCGGAATATATAGGCATCAGCCGGCGTTCATTAGATAAAGCGGTGATACTAAAAGAAAAAAATGCATGTAATGAAACGCTACATATAAAATATGTTGGCAATGAAAAAAGATTATCCCGTAAAAGTTTAGATGAAATTGAAACAATTGTTACAGATATCAATAAATTCCGCAAATAAAACAGGGCGGCACATTCATCTCCCTCGACCTAGCGTCGAAACTCTATCCTCTCACGTCAGTGCTGCCCTGTGATCTTTCACATAACCATACCCAATGATATGGACCGCACTGCGATGGCAGCGGATATACGCCATCTTATAGAGCATTATGGAGTTAAAGCTATTACATACAGGCCGCAAAAGCCTGACCGTGATATAGGCATAAAAGCAGAACATACAATATCACAGAAATTATTAGGCCGGGTAATCGGCCGGATACAAAGACGCGGGTATGAAGTGATTATAGATAAAAAAGCTTCAACACAAAAAGACAATCAGTAACTTAACAATGGAGAATAAAAATGGGCAATGGAATTTTAGACGGCATTGATCTACCGGCAGGCGGTGGCGATTCTATGTTTGTCAACAAGTTTGACCAGGGACAGAATCGTTTTCGCATTTTAAATAAACCAACTGTAGGGTATGTCTGGTGGCCTGAATCCGGCGGAAAACCGGAACGGGTTGCCAATACAACAGATATCCCATCAGGCATAGATGCCAAGTATTTCTGGTTCATGCCGGTAATAATTGACGATGAAGTAAAACTGCTGGAGATCAAGCAGAAATCTGTGATGCAGCAGTTGCTGGCCCTGGAAGGAAATAAGGAATGGGGCGACCTTACTAAATATGATGTAACTGTTACGCGGAGCGGCGAAAATCTGGACACAACCTATACCGTGGTTCCTAACCCCAAGGCTCAACTAAAAACAGATGTGGCAGATCGCTGGGTTGAAATAAAAAAGCGATATAAACCCAGTGAGCTATTTAACGGCGGTTCAGTCCTTGAACTCGCTGAAGGCCAATCTCAAACGCAAGACGATGAAGGTCTGCCATTCTAAAGAAACCCGGTAAAAAAGGTTACCGCGGCGAAGTCGAAGTCCTGTCGATTATGCGTGACATCGGATTTGAAACGGAACGGTCCTGGGGCAGTGATGGGCGCAGCCTGTCACTGCCTCCCGACATTGATATTAAAGCTGTGCGGGATGATCTTGAATTACACATACAGGTAAAGCGCAGGAAAAAGATCGCCAATTATCTGGATTTCAAGAACGCCAATATGGTTGCGGTCAGGCAGGATCGCGGACCGTGGGTATTTATTATTGATGAAAATACAATGCGTGATGTGTTTCGCATATAACAAAGAATTTAAAGCTGGGGGTATTGTTGGTGGTTCATTGGCTGCTGGCAAATATAGGTTGGCTATAACTCCCCCGGCGAATAATGATCAGCGCGCCTCGAAACGCTTTTCTTTACAGACCCAGGTTGGCGCAGGTGACAGCTACCGGAGGCGCGTGTTGAATCGTTTAATGTTTGAAGATGAGTCTATATGAATGTATTCAAAGCTAAAATGTATTGCTCAATATGCCAGGGACGACTACCAGATGACCTCGATAATACTATGTGGTACTGGGGTTATGACTTGGAAAAACATCCGCTGATACTGGCGCATAAACTCACTGGATGTGATCCAGGTTCGATTAATGGATGGGTATTTTCACAGGATTTCGGCGATTATACTTTCAGGGCAATTGTTGGATGTAAACCAAGAATGAAGGTAAAACCATGACACCAAAACAAAAGCTGATTGAAGTCGTCAGCCGTGCCATTGTGGAAGTGCTTCATAAGTACAAGGATGTGCAATTGAATCTTGGCAGCGAGACTGTCAGGTTTCAGCTTGCAAGCCAGATACTAGATAAAGTTCTAGCAGTGATCGAACCGCCTGATGAAAGTAAGTAACTGCTGCGGAGCCTTATTTGTTGAGCCTGGCTGGCCCGATAATGATCTATGCAGTGCTTGTAAAGAACACGCTGACGCTATCGACCAGGAAGAACCAAGTATCGTTGTGATGGATATGCCCACTGAAACTGAAGAGTCTAAAAAACGGATGCTAAAAATATTAAAACAATATGAACAACGACGATCTTAGAAAATTCACTAATGATTTCTTGATGGAAAGTTTGAAACTATCCGAAAATAAAGCGATCGAGTATACAATATCTCATACGGACCGCCATCGTAATTTCAAACAAGTCGCAGAACGTGTCGGCATCGATCCAAGACAGGCGCTGATGACATATTTATTAAAGCATGTAGATAGTATATGCAACTATTTAAAAACAGGAAAATTCAGCGCAGGTGAAAATCTCAGGTCAAGGTGCATTGACCTTTTGAATTACACTCTGCTGCTGGCATCACTGGACCATAGCCTAACACATACCAAAGGTATCAATAATGCGAGTAACACTCAACGGGATAGAAGCGAACCTGGCGAAGACAGTAGGCACTCAGAGACACAGTCAGAACCGCAAAAATGGAACGAACTTAGAAGCGAATAGCACTCCCGAAAATGACATAAACGGCTTTGGCGCTGAACTTGCAGTAGCCAGAGTTCTGAACTTATACCCGGACATGACCATCGGTCCGCATAAACGCGGGTACGATATGATATATAAGGATTATAGAATTGATGTTAAAAGCACACGCAGCGAACCAGGATACCTGATGGCTAAGAACTGGCGCAAAGCAGGAGACTGCGACATGTATGTGCATGTGTCAGGCAAACTGCCCAGATATACGATCAACGGCTGGGTATGGTCCAATGAGCTGATAAGCGCCGCCAATCTCAATGACATGGGCTATGGTGAACATTACTATATGGAACCAAACCAATTAAGAGAGTGGAAATTTGCAAAAAACCAATGAAAAAGGCATGGTAGGCGAGCTGGCAGTACGCAAGGATTTGCTGTCTAAAGAATATATTGTTTATTTGCCGGAATGCGATGCCAATCAGGTTGATATGGTTGTGGAAATGGATAACGGATCATTCAAGCGGGTCCAGGTGAAAACGGTGTATCGAACAAATAAAACTACCAGTATCGAGATCAGATGCGCCAAGCACCAGCATACCAACAGAGTTGATGTGGTAGCAGTCTATTATGTGCCGAAAGATATTATTGCCTATGTTCCCTATAATAACGAGCTGACGATCCACCTGGCGCTGACTACAGCAAAGAATAACCAGAAATCAAAACGCAAATGGTTCTATCAGTATGAGCGGTTTCCAGAATTCTCTTAACCACTACGCAGGCTCCATTGAGTTTGAAGATGAAAACGGTGAGTGGACCGACCGGGTGATCACTGCCATCGAGTATAATGATTTTATCAGCAAGATGAAGGATTTCAAGAACAGGCGCAAAGAAGGCCGGATATTCTTTGCGGTGCATGTGGTGGATGGCGAGGAACGTGATATAAAAGCAAGGGTCGAGCGTGATATACAATGAGGACTGTATGAAAACAATGGCGCGGATGCCGGATGATTCTGTGGACCTGATCGTGACATCACCGCCATGGAATGCAAAAAAGAATTATGGTGCATATACGGATGATGACCGACCGGATTTCACTGAATGGCTCATCACACTGTGCAAAGAAATGGAACGGGTCACCAAGAATGCTGTCTATATCTTCATGAACCAGGATCACATGTGGACACTCTTCCAGGCACTGGAAGGGTTCCATCAATGGCTATTCTATCATCGCCGTAACCTTGGTGCGACATACCATGTGAAGAATCCATGGATCAAGACCATCACGCCAGTAGCAATGAGCCTGCCCAATGGAAAGATATCCATGGTCAATAGGTTCAAGGGCATATCCACCATGGATATAATATATGGTGTCAATCCGCAAAGCAATTATCCAAATAATAAACGTCTGCATCCTACACAAGACCCGGTCGAAGCATACCTTCCTCTGGTGGCCAGAACGCCGTGCGATGTGGTGTATGACCCATTCTTGGGCAGCGGAACACTGGCAGTGACCGCTGTCAGATTAGGCAAGCAATGGATGGGCAGTGAGATCAATCCTGAATATGTGGAGATAGCTGAACAGCGGGTCAAAGATGCCAAATGCCAGACAGAATTATTCACGGAACAATTAGATGCATTGACAAGTGAGTAATGCCGATAACAAAACATCATCAAAAAAAGTATCCGCATTCCGAATGGGTGCGGCGGCGGAACATACGCCGAGCTTCAAAACAAGATACATCAAACACTGTGGAGGCTACGGCGGTTTCCAAAGAAACATCGGAAGATGTCCGTTTGAAACCAGCAGAAGCGAAACCAAAAGGCTTTATCAAAAAAAATATGGACGCAATTCGATCTGCTTTTGCGGGTCTGGAAAGAAGGTCAAAAGATGCTGCCTGAATGGTTCCTGAATAATATAATAAAAAAACGTGGACGTAAAATGCGGGTTGATGACGTACTCAAAATATGTCCAGTGTGCAACAGAGCATGGGAATACATGAATAATAAATCTTATAAAAAAGGTGTGATCTGGTATGAAAC
>Ga0114912_1000581_pt1 | contig 17968 bp, 6 predicted proteins | sample MalvirDeepMed_51_FD_89713 | JGI IMG/M metagenome (GOLD analysis project Ga0114912, IMG submission 89713) | Marine viral communities from the Global Malaspina Expedition - Malaspina viral metaG DeepMed_51 | ecosystem: Environmental > Aquatic > Marine > Oceanic | place: Mediterranean Sea...
AAATAATTATATTGATAAACGAATGAACAAAAATGCTATCGCTTCGAAGACGACTTCTGGCGCCCAACAAGCTGAAGTTTTTGACAATATACTTTATGATGCGTTCAAAGCCGGCGCCGTCGATCAAGCCAAGGGACCAAAAGCTAGTTTTAAGGGAAGCTTGGAATCAATTAGGGCAAATATAGGACAACAATTGCTCGATTTGGCACCGCAAACCAGACCTGACAAAATGATCGCACAGTCGATGTCTAAATTTTATTTAGAAGAATATTATGATAAAGTAAAGTATCCCAATCCGAAGAAGCCGCCACAGATTACAGTTGTAGACCCGGCCAGTCTGCTTGTAGTGCGCGCAAAGACAATGAAAAGCATTGCCTCTGCGACAAATTGTGAACAATTGCTCTCGGCGTTTGAATCTCTTTATAAAGCAGATGCGGACAAATTATGGAAGGGCGTTTCTTGGGCCGAGTTCTTGGGCGGCAAGTGGCAAAGTTTTGGCTGCAAACAGGCTCCATTTGAACAAGCGTATAAAGATATCACCGCCAGCAAGGCTTCGGGAACATTTAAGAAAACAAAAAAACACTTACGAAAAATCAGAGTTTTTCAAAAAGAAAATTCTTTAATACCTATTGAAAAAATTAAAAAGCAGGTTAAAAAGATTTATGAGAAGAAATAAAAAATGAGAGTAATAGACAAAACAGAACAATACAAAGATGCAATTTTATACGGGGCAATGCTTGGCAAAATTATGTTTATAATTGCCGACAGGGTATATACTAGCGCTTCTTTCCTTATCGACAGAGATTTAGGCGAAAAGCAGGATCTACTAACAGCTTATTTTATGAAATTTGTAGAAAGAAATTTCAGTCAAGAAGCAACACTTAATGAACACTACGACGATGCAAAAAGATTATATGGAAAATATCAAGACGTTATAGACCCGGAGAGTGAGAAAAATCCATCACTTATAACTGGTAAAGAAGCTCTTGAGGTGATGTGTCGGAACTCAATTAAAATAATTTTGGAACAACTTAAAAAAGTAAGTTACAATAGTATAGAAAACACACCTTTGGGTGAAGCCCTTTGGGCTGTCGACAACAAGCTGTATATGATGACGTGGGTTTCTCAATATGATTATGAAAACGGAAAAAACGCGTACCGGCACCAAAGGCCTTTTAGAGAAGTTAATTTAACTGATTTTAGCAAAGCTCGCCAGCCATATTTTGACCCCGATCCGTATACAGACTCCGAGAAACTCGCCAATAATAAATGGGGGGCTTTTACTCGACCGAATAAGGACATCAGCAAGTTCATGGGCGCCGATATCAATTATCCTGCGCGTAAAAATAAACTTTTGTGGCAAAGCTTTTTAAAAATAACGCCCACTTCTAATATTAAGGCCAAGCCCCCGTTTGGCGACGCAATATATTATCAGATAAATGATATTGTAGAGAATACAAAAGGCGCCAACAGTGTTCAGGGCCCGGCTAAGTTTGATTTAAGGCCGGCTCTTTATTCATATAATTTTACGGGACACGTTAATCCAGACTATTGGGAAGCTGCGTGGTTAGATTTTATAGAAAATCTTCAGGCGTCTGAGAAAAAGGGCCTCGGCGACAAGGCCTTCAAGGCTGCCAGACACATTTATAGATTTCCCGGTCAAATGTATAATAAATTTGAATATGGCGTAAGAGCAGTATATCTTTGTGATAAAAAGTTTTATAATGATCATAAGTCGGCGATGTTAATTCCGGATTCCAACGACGCCGCCAAAGCACGTTACAAGAAGGTTTATAGCGATTCGGCCTATTACATAGGCGAGTCCTACGGCGCCGGCCATGACAAAGCTGCAGGCACTTTTTTAATACCAATAGCGGAAGTTACAAGAGAATACAGTATGGGAGATCTTACCCTTTTTGCCGAACACGCGCCGAACACCTTCGTGCCCTCGAAATTGTGGAATGATCCTGAAAAGGTCAGGTTGGAGGCCACCGCGCGCATCAAAATGGTCGGAAAAAAATTAGGGATGGAGACTGGAGAACTTTTGAAAGATTTGCTCAAAACAAACGAAATGAGAACTTTTATGGAATATATTTTTCCTTATCATTTATTACCGCAAATGTCAGCTATTTACTGTATAGAGTCATTGTCAAATGCTTTGATGTCTTTGACGACCGCCGGCGGGATACCATCAGTACTTGTTAATGCGGGATTCGATACACTAATTAATAAAATAAGATATTCTGGAGTATATATGAAAAATGAATGAAGGCTTATCAGTAAAACTTCCTTTGCAGAAAGACAAAAAATTTGGCTTTCTGTTGAATACAACTTATGAAGATATGATTCTTCAGAACTTAAAGAATTTAATTTTGACCTCACCTGGGGAACGAGTCTGGGATCCGGAGTTTGGTATTGGCTTGAGGGGATATCTTTTTGAACTACAAAGCAGCACAATCAATAACGAACTTGCTGCAAAGATAAATGAACAGATAGAAACATACATGCCCTTTATAGAAATACTTGATGTTGAAGTACTTAGAAATGCAAAAATTGAAAATATGTTGAATGTGACACTTTCTTTTCTTATTAAACCGTTGCAAAAGTCTGAGACTTTGGACATCTCATTTCTTATTTAAAAACTATTTAATGTCATGGCCAGTAAAAAAATAATCCCAATAAACTATACTAATCGCGAGTTTGAGACAATCAAAGGCGATTTAATCGAATACGCAAAGCGTTATTATCCAAATACGTATAAAGATTTTAATGAGGCGTCTTTCGGCGCTTTGATGCTTGATACAGTCGCATATGTTGGCGATATGCTTTCTTTCTATCTGGATTATCAAGCAAATGAATCTTTTTTGTCAACTGCGATTGATCCAGATAATGTGATCAAGCTGAGTAAAACTTTGGGATTTAAATATAAGGGCGTCCCAAGCTCAAGTGGAATTGCAACTTTTTATATTTTGATACCAGCTAAATCAACGGGGCTTGGAGCAGATTCAAATTATTTGCCGATATTAAAGAAGGGGACACAAATTGCCAATGAAGCAGGCGCCAGCTATATTCTTAATGAAAACATTAATTTTGCAGATCCAAATAATTTGGTTGTCGTCGCACAAAATGATGCAACGACCGGCTTGCCCACTTCATATGCAGTTAAAGCGTCTGGCCAAGTAATTTCTGGTATTTTAGAGCAAGAATCATTTGTACTTGGCGATTACAAAAAATTTAAAAGTTTGCAATTAGCAGCCTCCAACGTGGTAGAGGTGTTATCCGTCACCGATACCGCTGGACATGAATATTATGAAGTGGACGCGTTATCACAAAATGTTATTTATAAAACATTTGAAAATAAAAATAATGATAAATTTGATACGCCATATGTTCTTAAGGCTGTTCCTGTGCCGCGAAGATTTATTGTCGAGCGCCACCGCGATGATATCTTTTTACAATTTGGGTATGGCTCTGAAGATAATTTAACCTCAGAGGTTGTAGTGGATCCTGCGAATGTTATATTAAACACATATGGCAAAGATTATATTACAGACACTACGTTTGATCCAACCAATTTAATTAAAACAGACAAATTGGGCGTAGTGCCAACCAATACAACTTTAACAGTTATTTATCGTACAAATACTACTGAAAATGTAAACGCCCCGGTTGGTTCTGTGACTATTGTAGAAGGAACAGACTTTAGTTGGCCAGATGCCGCCACCAACTCTGCGACAATTCAGGCGGCCATTTCAAGCTTGGAATGTACAAACGAAGAGCCTATTTTGGGAGATTTAGCGCTGCCAACAGTTGATGAATTAAAAATTAAAGCTATTGATACGTTTATGACACAAAACCGTGCAGTAACAAAGCAAGACTATATGAATCTGTGTTATTCTATGCCGACAAAATTAGGTTCTTTAAAAAGAGTAAACATTGTTCAAGACAAAGATTCATTTAAAAGAAATCTTAATTTATATGTAATAGCTGAAAACTCACTTGGATTTTTTATTACGGCAAACGATACACTCAAAGACAATTTAAAAACTTGGCTTTTAAATTACAAGATGTTGAATGACACTATTGATATTCTTGATGCTAAGATTGTTAATGTTGGAATAGATATTGAAATAATCACGCTTTTGGGAAAAAACAAATACGATGTTCTAGAAGATGCGCTCTCTGCCCTAAAAGATAGGTTTGATAAAAAATTTGAAATTGGCGAAAGTATATATTTAAGCGACGTTTATACAACTGTTAACAGAATTGATGGCGTATTAGACACCACCTCTGTAAGAATTACGGCGAAACCGGGCGTAAATTATTCACAGGCTCCATTTGATATAGTTCAAAATACATCTGCAGATGGCAGATATGTATCTGTGCCTGAAGATTATGTATTAGAGATAAAATTCCCAGAAGATGATATTAGAGGGGCTGTGAAATAATGGGTATTAAACGTTATATAGCTACAAAAGATAATACAATAACGAACGCATTCAAATCAGATCTTTCTACAAGAGGGTCTGGCTCCAACATGGGCGCCTCTGATATTTTGGAGGTTTTTTCTATTTATGCGCAAGCCAACACAAGTAGTATAGAAAAATCACGCATACTGCTTCAGTTTCCAACAACTGATCTTGTGGCAGATACACACACTGATGTAATTTTGTCCGCTTCTGCCGACCCTAAATATTTTTTAAGATTATTTAATGCAGAACATGGCAAAACTTTACCAAAACAATATGAAGTGACAGTCAAGGCTGTATCTAGGTCTTGGGACGAAGGCACTGGCTTGGATATGGACGAATATAAAGATTTGGGATCTTCAAACTGGGTTAATGCGGCGAGTGCCTCATCTGGCGTGACAACGTGGACTTCTGAGGGCGGCGATTTTCATGCCAGCCCTTCGTATGCCTATTCTTTTGTCAAAGGAAATGAGGATCTTGAGCTTGATATTACAGCGTTGGTTAACCAATGGTTGGATGGCACTAAGAGTAATTATGGCCTAGGCGTTTTTCTATCTACAACATATGAGGATTCAACTGAACGTTCATACTACACAAAGAAGTTTTTTGGCAGAGGAAGCGAATTTTTCTTTAAACGACCCTGCATAGAGGCCCGCTGGAAAGATTCAAAATTAGATGATCGAGGCGCTTTTTACGCAAGCAGTTCATTGGCTCCGAAAGTTGATAATTTAAACACTTTATACTTTTACAATTATATTCGCGGCCAGTTACAGAACATTGAACAAGTCGGAAAAGGAAAAATATATGTTCATTTGTATTCTGGCTCCGACACCAACAACGCTCCGGTCGCCGGCGGTGTACCACTTCGCCTTGATCTCCCAGATGATCACGGCGCCGGCGAAACTGGCAGAATTCTTGATACGCCAGCAACGGGCGGGTGGTTTACAACGGGGATATATACCGCATCCTTTGGCTTGAGAACCTCTCTTGTAAAAGCCTTTGACGTATGGCACGTTGGGACAACTCAATATAAGAGTGGAACAATTGCGATTAAAACATTTAATACCAATTGGGAAGTTAATCCTACTGATCGATATGTAACTTCAATTACAAATCTTAAAGATTCGTACAACATTAAAGAAACAGCTAAGTTAAGATTATACATTCGCTCACAAGATTGGAATCCCAATATTTATACAAAGGCAACGACTAAAGTTCAAACAGAGCTTTTAGAACAAACTTATTATAGCGTTCATAGAGAGTCCGATGATTATACAATAATTTCATATGGCACCTCAAGCGCCACCGAACACACAAGATTATCTTATGATATATCTGGAAATTATTTTGATTTGGACATGTCTTTATTTGAACCGGGTTACGCTTATGGAATTAAATTTTTAATGAAAGTTAATGGCAACTGGAAAGAAACTCCAGAAACATTCAGGTTTAGAGTGGATAATGAGTCTTAAGAAACTATTTGATGCGGAAAAAAGTAAAAAAACCACCAACTTAACTTCGGTGGTTCACCAAAGTTTATCTGCGCTTAATTCAAGCTCTTTGGATGTTGAATCCGGAGATTTAGTCAGAGAATCTAATAAAGAAACCCGCAGGTTTGTTCCAGAGGTGGATTATTCTGATCCGGCAAACTTTGCTCGTTTTGGTTTAAGTGCTCAATATTATAATGAATCAATAACAAGAATTAAAGATTATTATCCATATGATGGCTCGCTGGCAGAAAAGCAAAAATGGCGTAATGAATCAACATATTTGGATCTTTATCTTTTTGATAGTGAGTACCCCAGGACAAACGGTTATGTTTCCTTTGGAAGCACTTGGACTGGCACTAGTACGATAACTGGGGGTTGGGGCAAGCCAACCACGCTTGAATACATCCAGTTTAAAAGCGGCCCGCACAAAGATCCCAACAAAAGAGATACAATAGCAAAAACATTTCCAGACCCCGGCAATGTTGTTGGCGGCAAAGCAAGCATATATGATGAAAATATAGACGACCTTGGTAAAAGCAGAGAGGGAAATTTACAATTTGCGTGGAAGGACGGCGCTTGTGTTGAATTCTGGATGAAGAAGGGCGCGTGGCTAAATGCCTCGACAGATACCGTAAATGAATGTATATTTCAGCTATCCGGATCAGACGACACTGAGAGCGTTGGCCATGAGTTGGCTATATTTTTAAGCGGTTCGGGCAATAGCACAAAGATATTTACTCACTACGGAACATATAGTGGTAAAACGTTTACTAAATCTGCGCTTAGTGCGTCATTAAATACTGGTTTGACTTCAATTGCCGATAACAGTTGGCATCATTATGCTATTAATATTAAGCCAGTATCAACTACTACAACTCTTGAGTTATATGTTGATGGTGTCCACACTAGCGAGCTAGCATCGTTAACCACGCCAACTGTTACGAATGTTGTTAGCGGCGCTCTGGTGGGTACCATCGGCGCATGCGGCGCCCAGATTGATACCAGTTTCAGAACGCTAGGTTATGGCAAGCTGAAAGCCGACTTAGACGAGTTCAGATTCTGGAGGAAAGCCAGAACAGCAAAAGAGATCGGTCGTTTTTGGAATAGCCAAGTTGGCGGTGGAACAAATACCGATATAGCAAATGTTGATTTGGGCGTTTATTATAAGTTCAATGAAGGTACAGTGGGCTCCTCTTCTATAGACAAAAAAGTAATAGATTATTCAGGTAGAGTATCCAATGGTACGTGGGTTGGATATGCGTCCGGTGCGAGATCTGCTGATTCGGCGATTGTTGAATCTGGCGCGTCGAGCTTTGAGTTCAAAGATCCCATTTTGTATAGTGCTCACCCGGACTTTATAACATTTGAAAACAGATTAGCTGCTAGCGCCAGCTATCACGATGTTGGCAACTCGTCTGCCATTTATAATACTTTGCCGGCTTGGATAACAGAAGAAGATTACGAAAACGGTAGTGTTTTACGCAACTTAACACAAATAATGGCAAGCTATTTGGATGATCTTTATCTCCAAATACAAGAACTTCCAAAACTTAGACATAAAACTTATGCAGAAGATTTTAGAAAACCTCATGTTTTTTACGCGCAGTTGTTGGAAAACACCGGCTTTCCTGCACCAAAGATTTTTGCGAATGTATCAAGTTTCACAAAATTTTTAAACCGCTCGGAAAAGAAACTATTTGAAAAAGACGTAGACGAAATAAAAAATACAATTTATCAAAATATATACAATAACTTAGTTTATATTTTAAAAAGTAAAGGCACTGAAGCCGCTTTTAGAAATTTGATTAGATGCTTTGGTGTTGGCGACGAACATTTTAAGCTTAATATATATTCAAACAACACAGAATACAATCTTAAAGATGGCTACAGGCCATCAGTAGTAAGAAAAAATTATATTAATTTTAACGATCCGGATGAATTTGAGGCAAGCGTTTATCAACATTCAGACCCAACCAATTCAGACTCAACGGGTTTTATTTATGGCACACTTGATCAGAATGATACAGACTCCAATCCAGCCGAAGGTTCAATTGCAAATACTTATGAGTGCGAAGTTATATTTCCCAAGCGAGCAAGCCCCGGCAGCACCAACTTTGTAAGTTATCCATATCTAACATCTTCGTTGTTTGGCGTACACCAGCACAATACGGCTAGTACTGCAGATGATACTGGTTTTCCAACACCAAATTATGCAAACTTTCAAGTGCACGCTGTACGCAGTAAAATATATTCAAATGATGTATATTTTGTTTTAACTTCTTCTGGCGATTTTAGTTTTAAAGAAATTGCTTCGCCTGTTTTTAAGGATGTTTATAATAATCAAAAATGGAATTTTGCAGTTCGTGTTAAGCCGAGAAAATTTGATCTTGCAGATTTTACAAGCGGAAGCTTCGCAGTTGGAGTAACTGGCTCAAACATTGAATTTTATGGCATAAGTACAGTAGGAAGCTATGTTAATGGTGAATTTTCGCTTTCAGCGTCTATACCAACTTATCTTCAGGGTGTCTCTTTAGCCTCGCACTCGCGCAGAGTTTATGTTGGCGCTCATCGCCAACACATGACAGCTTCGACAGTACATCAAAGAACGGATACAAAAATTTCATCGATGAGAGTCTGGGCAGATTATTTGGATAATAACACCATTAAGGCGCATGCTTTTGACCCAGAAAACTATGGTATTGCACAGCCCTACAAGAGTGCTTATTTGGGCCAATCACAAATAAGTGATGTTTTTGTGCCAAAATCTGAAACTTTGATATTGAACTGGGATTTCGCGCAAGTTAGTGGATCGGACACCAGCGGCAGATTCCCTGTTATCGATGCATCTTCTGGTTCTGTCGCCAATCTAAATACTCGTGCACGCTACGGAAAAATGGGAGATGTAATTAAAAAGTTCCACACAGGCCGCGGCGACTTTTTTAAAGCAAGTGAAACTCGCGTATTCGAAAAAGAATATGTTCAGTCGGCTAAGAAACAATTGCCAGAAAACTTACACACAGAAGACACGGTTCAAATCTTACGAGAGGACGATTTACAATTTACAAAAGAGTCTGCACCAATTTCCACATTTATGAATGTGGAAAGAAGTATGTATCAGAACATTTCACAAGAAATGGTAAATGTCATGTCTTCGATTGTTGATTATGCCAATCTTGTCGGAGAACCAGTTGATAAATATAGACAGGAATACAAAAATTTAGGAAAGCTAAGAGGCCTCTTTTTTGAGAGAATCGACAATACGCCAGACTTAGACAAATATTTGGAATATTTCCAGTGGCTAGATCTTTCCCTTAATAGAATTATTGAGCAGCTATTCCCAGCATCCGCGAACGTTTCAGACGGTGTAAGGAATATGGTCGAAAGCCATATTTTTGAAAGAAGTAAATACCGCCATCAGTTTCCGACGCTTGAGATGAAACAAGATGATCCCTCTGGTTCTCTGGAGAGTATCAATAAACTTCTTTATAATTGGAAATATGGCCACGCTCCGCTAACAGTCGGCGGCACCAGAGAGCAGCTAGAACAACCAGAAAAGCAAGCAGAAAATTGTTTGTGGTGGGACAAGCGCTCCTTAGAAGATGGCCTTCCACACTCGCCTAGAGATCTTAGCGCCGGAGCCAAGGGTAGTGAAGATATTGATCAAAATTATCGCCAAGTGATGTTTAAGGCTGAAATTGACGCACTGCGAAGATCGTGGACCACCCCATATAAATATACAGTAGATTTTCAAGACAAATTCCGCGGCGGCATTCAAACCAAAAATAGTAAATACAACTTATACAAGGCAACAAGGGGCGTCGTTAGGGTGGAAGCTGCGCCGGCGCCGAGTGACGGGAGCGGAGATCAGATTGGAACTAATTGCGATGACGACGCCGCACTCAGACTTAAATATGACAGCCAAGAAAAGATTAAAGTAGTTATAGATGGCAACATATACAAACCGGCCGGCCTGCCAGTTCGCTATTATTCAACTTCAGATACGACAGAAGACCAGTTTGCAGCCCATCAACATCTAGATGTATACGAACCCGACTATGAAGTTCCAATGCAGGGCCCGTTCACAGAGAAGTATGTCGGCGGCTCCGCCCACAGAAAGGTGCCAGCGACAACAGCCAAAGCCGGCACGGCCGGCAATACCACAAGGCCGGAAGCTTGGTTGTTTGACGGCCCAGAGGAAAAAATTGACAATCCTTTCAACGTTAATGCGGATCACGCAAGGGCCGATTTTTATGGCGGCGGTGAATTCGGCAGCAGTGAAATGGCCAAGAGGCCGATGAACATACGAAATGTTTCATACGCTACAAGTACGTTGGGCTTACCAACTATAATAGGAAACTATCAGAAAAATTATGAAGTGGTTCAGACCAGCGATCGCATGACGAATAATTTATATTTCCGATCCAGCAACGGCGCAGAGCCCAACTCGATTTCATCACCATATGTTTTGGGCATGTATGATTTTGAAGTTCCCAATAGAGGAAGAAACGAAACAGTTATTGTTGAAAGATTCAGCGCTCCCGGCGGCATTGATACCATGAACGAAGGGTATTTGGATGTTGTTTCTGCGCAGTATTCTGTTTATAATGCTTTGCCATATAGAAACTTAATTGTAAGAGAGCCCCTTAGAGATCTTTTGTCAAAACCAATGGCTTGGGGCGGCTATCAGTCTGGATCGTCGGTTACAGCTTCGTTCCACAAGGTAAACCACAACCCACTAACAGTACTTAAACACCGCGGCGCCGACGCCAGTGCAGGATATGTAACGGCCAGCCTTGAAGACAACTGGTTCGTTCAGCATATGATTCCTCGAAGCGATATTCAATATTCTTGGATTGCAGATTCATATAAATCTACAGATGTGTATGGTTATGCGACGGGCAGTAAGGATATTACGTTTATAAGTGCGAGTGCGCTTGGCATGGACATGGGCTCCGCTGGCACCAACTTCTATCCAGCCGATCCAGCCGCTCCAAGTAATATCGCTGGTATAACTGCAGGGGGAAAACATTTGCCAGATACATTTGTGCCATTAAATAATGTGCTCAGAGATCCCATAACCGCTTCTACTAATATGCTTGGTCTGCCGCTGGACCAATCGGTGGTAAGGTATACCACCTATGAGATTAATCCTAATAGCCTAATGAACGATACGTTTGGGGCTTCGTTGCCCGCCAACACCGGCCCGATATTAAATTCTTTAAACTCTCGTAGGAACGGCCCATATGGATATCCTTCTTGGAAACAAACAAGAGCGGCTCAGCACCCAGTTGCTAGACATCAAAGGCGCAACAATACAATATCGATTGTAGAGCCAGTTACAGTTAATGGAACAATTGCTGGAACTGATTTTCCGAAATTTCAAGGAGGTCATTTTTCACACTATATTGAGCCAGCGGTTATTTCAAAGTACAGCCCCTTGGTTCATAAGCTGACAGTAGAAACTGATCAGGTTGATTTCTATCTAGGAGCAGACGAAGGTTCAGTGCCGGTTATGAAAGAGTCCGAAATTATTATTCAGCACACTTATGCCAACAATAAATCAGATTTCAGTCATGACGAATTAAATAAAAAATTAGGAATAGATTTTGATTCTAGACTTCAAATGTATGATCATATTTTAGATTTGTATAAGACAGACGTAATTAAAAAAGTCAATCACTTGAAATATAAAGAAACGCTGTGGCCAAGAGAAAAGAATTCATTTTTAGCCAGAAGCAGAAAAAGATTAGATTATGCCGAACTACAAACTGAAATTGATGCTCAAGAACACAGGTCGTTTTGGAGAGATAATATTATAGATCGCGAAAGGCGCACGCTCAACACAGCATTGAATTCACAAAATAGAGTTGTTGCCGGCACAGAGAATAAGACTGGATTGTCGGTCTGGCCTCTTGATACTTTTGGCGAATTAAGGCTTAACCACTCCGGTACGGCAACTAGCCCACTGGGCCGTGCCCTACCATGGCTCACGGCTTCTGCGTGCTATACGCGCATTTCATCATCGCACATGGCGCACTGGCAACAAGGAAGAACTGGGGGGGGTATAGGAGGCGCCTCGGAGCCATCGACGTCCAAGTATGCGCTTAGTTTTTATTGGACAAATCAAACTCTTCCAACGCCAGATAATAGATATTGGATCGATAATATTTCTGCATCATCGAACCTCCGCGCACCGCGAAATCCTTGGTTTGATTCATACGAAGATTTTTCAGAAGACATTAAAAGATTTGGCAAAGATCACTCTATTATTCCAGAGTTTAGAATAAGTGAGCATATGGATTATTTTGTTAATCAAAAAGGCGGAAACTTCTCCGCACCTCTGCCCGGATTTTTAAGCATTGATGGTGCGAGCAGTGATGAGGCCCCAAGAACAAATGGTATTTTGGATGCTGAAGATGCGTTTGGAAATAGTTTAGCCGCATCAGGACGACCAGATGAAAACAGCTCCTCTGATAATTTTTACAAGTATTACGCAGAGGGTGAGTTTAATAAATATTTCAAGATTTTACGCCAAGACCACAAGGACAAAAAGACAAAAATAAAATTAGAATGCCGCGGCATTATGAAATTGTTGCCATATAATGGTTTTTATCCTGTATTAAGAAGCGTGCAAATGGCAACACTGTTTTCTTCTTCGTATGGTAGTGCTGTGTCTGGTGGTGAAAATATGTTAACGGGGCCAGATAATACTTTAGTCCAAAGAAAACAGGCTGGATACGCCGGCTTCTTAACTCCTTTCTATTCCCCGGGCATTTTTTATAACACGGTTAAATCCGGTGTTGCGGTTGATTATTCAGTGCATACTTCGATCGCCGACCTTGGCGCCGACGTCGAATTCCGCAACTCAGTGTACGCTGCCCCAGAATTTAGAGTGCCGTTTGAAGCAATTGTAAGTCCTCGGGAATATTTTTTATCTGGTACAAATATATATCTTCCAGTTCCGGAAGCAAAGTTTAATCTTACTTGCAGTTTCAGCGGTAGGACTAGTAATCTTTTATATGATTTGGCTGCAAATAATTATTTTGCCGAAGTTTCAAATTTCTTTTTGCAAAATAAAAGAAATGTTGTGTTAGCTTCAAAAGCAGAGCCTTTTACTATGTATTCGGGCGTTGAATATAAGATGGACGTTGTTCTGCGCAAAAAACAAGAGAAGGCACAGGAATTTACTGAAGATTCTTTCGAGCGCTTTATCATGTTTGAGGGCCCCTCTTGGCCGGAAGATGGATTTCTTTGGAATTATCTTGGCTCTGGCTTCGGCCCGCCTTATAGTTATAGATCGACGCCGGCATATTCTGATGAAGATCCCGGCTATGCAATTCATGCCCCGCCATATTTTTATGGTGATTCAATAGCAACAATTGCTTTCACGCCGACGCGAGATGATAAATTTTCTTTAGACGAAATACTTGCGGGAGCTACAATTGCATATTCTAATCTAGATAATTTTAAAACAGGCTGGATGAAGGCGTTTGAAGCTGGCCAGCCCGCAACTGAACATCGAATGCATATTAGTTCGTCTGTAAATCTGACTGGAAAGACAAAGGTTAAGCAAGTCACGTATTCAGCGGCCGATGTGTTTGAGACCGATCGCGGCCAGAAGTTTAAGCCAGTAAGCATTTCAGACGATCCAAACGCCCCTAGCGCGTGGGTTATTTCACCAAAGTTTGAATGCCCAGTGATGAACTTTTCGGAAACAGTGTTAGAAGAAGAAACAGGCGGAATGTGGACTCACTATGGTAAAATTCCAACTCAAAAGGAAGGGGTTACTTTGCAGATACGTGAACAAGATCCGGTATTAGCTAGCCGCGACCCAAGAGCAACAAAAGTCGGATCATTGGCAAAGGTGTGTGGGTTTGATACAAAGGAGAAGTATGTTGGCCAGTTAGCCAGCCAGAAGGAGATTTCAGAAGCAATTGTGGTTATACCTTTACGGCCGCAGCAACTGTCTGCTATGGGGGCTGTTACGCCAGAAAGTCCATATTATTTTGATAAACAAACTTTGGCAATTGCATTAGGAGAGAAGAGCCCGTACAAAGGACAGGATGTCCCGAAAATGGATCTTAATCCGAAAAAATCTATTGAAGATATGGCGGAGAGGATGCAGAAATATGTATTCCCGCCTCATTTAGATTTCTTGACTAACAGAGAAATGACGCCGTTTGGAATGTACATTTTTGAGTTCGAAGATACGCTGTCCAAGCAGGATTTGGCTAATATTTGGCAGGGTGTTATGCCAGATAGGGCTGTTACTGCCAGACAAGAAACTGTCGCCGTCGAGCATGAGATCGGGCCCGGCGAAATATTCCAAGAAGACTTTCAAGAAGGTACACGTTGGATAATTTTCAAAGTTAAAAGAAAAGCAAGAACAAATTATTTTGCAACAACTGCAGATCAGTCTGATGACGACAGATTTAAGTTTGATTTTAAGATCGGCGCGCAAGGCTCAACAGCGGAGCAAAATGAACTGCCATATAGTTATAATTGGCCATATGATTATTTTTCTTTGGTCGAGTTGGCTAAGATTGATGCAGAGGTGACTTTTGAAGAGAAAGAGGAAGAGAAAGAATGAAGTTCTTCAACAGAAAAGAAGAAGTAGTGGAATTTCAGCTTACTCAAGAGGGTAAGCGCCAATTGGCCAAAGGTGCGCTTAAGCCAACATATTATGATTTTTATGATGGTGATATTATGTACGACGTAGATGGCTCTAGTCTTTCGGAACTACAAAACAGTTCTGAGGATAGAATTAAAGCAACTCCGCGTCATAAGACTCAATATCTTTTTCATGGAGTACAAACAGAGTTTCAAAAACATTTGAATCAAGAAAAAGATAATTTTATGGCTAGAGACGAAAACTGGAATCCAATGAAAGCTCCGCTGGGAACAGCCGATTTTTCATCTAATTACGCACCAGCTTGGGATATAAAATTTTTGGCTGGTAAAAATTATAATATTTCAACGGTTTATACATCTTCTGCTGGCGTAAGCGAACCAATACCACAGATTAATTGCGAAATAAAATATGAGTTAGATGTGGGGGATGAAAAAGAACTTGAAAAGGATTTTGGCCCACTACCACAAGGAAAAAACTTTGAAAGTGACGACTTATATATTTTTGATGATGGCTCTTTTTTAACCATGCAACCAAAAGATGATTTTGTTTTAGAAATATTAGAAGAAAATACAATTTTTGATAAAGAAAATTTTGATGTAGAAGTCTTTATGGTAGAGCACACTGGTAGCACAAACAAAAAAGAAATACTTATACCTCTTAATTTTTCTTTGCAGGAAAATATGGAATTGCTTCCTCAACAAGAAGACGAAGAACTTAATTCTGAAAAGGTTGAATATTTTATTAATGTTAAGGGCGAAGGCGAAATGAATCCTGAACTTTTAGAAGAACTAGAATCGTTGGCTAAATTCAAATCTAGATTTGATGCTTTTGAAAAAGCCGATTATACAAAAGTTGGCGTGGATGATAATTATACTGACCAGCCGCCACCAAAAGATATTAAGGAGCCTTGCTAAATATGGCTGAAAATCTTACAACCGAACTCGGCCACATTGTGCCCGATGTATATTTTGACAAAGTGAACCTTCACAACGAAGGTGAAAAGCTAATTGTTAAAGTAAATGCACACTTAAAAGATTTTGTTGAAGACGATGAAATTTCGTCTTGGTTCGCTGATGAAGATTTTGCAAAATATTTTAAAGTGCGTATGCACTATAGTACTAAACGCCAAGTAACACAAGATATGATTGTGGGGAGTCTCTGGAACGGACCCGGCGGCGGGCAGACGTGGCACGGGCTCATGCCGATGTCCGGGCACGATGGCTACCACCCTGCGGTTGAGGTAAATATAGTAGAGCTTGTAAAAGACAAATATATTTCAGTCAGTGATGGTGGAAACGAGATAATTGAAATACCGCTTATTCCTCAAAAAATTAAGTTAGACGAAACCCCCGGTCATTTAACAGTATTTTTTGAGCCATACGTTGATTTTGGCGATCTTTTTACAGGCATGGGTTTGCCTGCCCCCAAACATTTGAAAGCGGGTCTTTTCAGTCATAAAATATTTGCATTTACAATTTTTGATAATGGGCAGATTGTTTCTACTCAAAAACAATTTGTTACAAAGGATGATATAGATAAGTCTGGTGATTTGGCAACTGTTTGGAGTGGCCCTGTGCATGTACCGGCCGTCGCCGGCGCTGCTAGCGTCTTCATGAAGGGTGTAAGCCATAATGCTTATCAGGGTGCCCCCCACGACACTTTAGAACTCATCGATGTTGAAAACAACATTGTACAAGACTTTAGAAGTGTAGCCAGGCTTGAGCAAACACAACTAGATTTAACACACGTTGAAAATCAAATAATGCCGACTTTAAATATTGCTGAAAGACTTAAAACGACAGAAGGTAATAAGATGATAGGCAAAAAGCCAAGATATTTTTCAGAACTGTTTGTATCAAGAAATGACGAAAATGAAGCAAGTCTTGTGTTTATGTTTGATCAAAGACAATTTTTAAAAGATAACTCAACATATAATGGTTTGTTTGCCGATGAAGAACTGGATATAGCAGATTACCTTACAAAAAACTCGCGCATATCTTCAGTTAAGATATACAGAACGAGAATAGACGAAAAGGCGCCCGATGATGATAATGGGCCAACTCTTATCGCAGCAACCGGCCAGGGCCCCGGCGATGTCGAGGTGGCTCTCACTTTGTTGGATAACAGCAAGCTCTTTGGCGAGTTAACTGATAAAATGAATTTATCAAAAGGCATCCGCGCCTTTGCAATTTATGATCGCGAAATAAAAGATATTAATGCTGGAAAATATTCATACAGGATTGCTTTAGAAGTCACAGACCCAACAATTCCATATATCAAGGAGCTTTTGAGTGTTCTACGCCCACAACAAGAGATGTTTTCTAAATATTATGAAACGTCGCTGTGGTATTCGAAAAAGTCAAAAACAATTGAAGATCCAACAACGGGCTTATTGGTTAAGAGGACATATCCATATTATGATTATATCACTGAAAAATTTATACCAGAGTTTCAAAAATATGCTGATGCGAGCAACTGGGCCGGCCCAATAGTTACTTTTCAAGACTCTATGGTTGATTTTCTTGGCTCTAGTTGGTCCGGCGTTGGTATGAGTTATGCCAAGGTAAGCATTGCCTCTGCGACAAACTGTAAACAGTTGCTCAACGCGTTTGAATCTCTTTCAAAAGCAGAGGCGGACAAATTATGGAAGGGCGTTTCTTGGGCCGAGTTCTTGGGTGGCAAGTGGAAAAAATTTGGTTGTTCAAAAGCTCCATTTGAACAAGTGTATAAAAATATCTTCGCTGACCCGCCCAGCATTGCCTCTGCGACAAACTGTGAACAATTGCTCAAGGCGTTTAAATCTCTTTATAAAGCAGAGGCTATCGTATTATACAAGGACGTTCCTTGGGCTACCTTTTTGAACGGCAAGTGGCAAAGTTTTGGCTGCAAACAGGCTCCATTTGAACAAGCGTATAAAGACATCCTCGCCGGCAAGGCTCACGACAAGGCTTTGGCTCCTGTTAGCACTCTTTTACAAGAAACAAACGAGCTTGCAAAAATGGCAAGTCCAAAAACAGGAAGCCCGGATGGAATTAAAGTTGTTTTAGAAATAATGGACAAATTTATTGTGACTTTAGAAAAAATGGTTGGTGTTTCTAAGGCCACCGGCCCTGCTGATAAATCATCGTCAAGCAAAGCAAAAGCGACTAAAGCACTTCGCACAGAATATACTTTTTCAGAATCATTTGATACGAGCGAATCAACTGGCGTGGGATATCATTATATGTCGTTACCAGATTTAAATGTTTCACGCTTTCTTGGTATAAATAATTACAGCCCTAGTTGGGTTGATACAAGGGTTAATTTGGAAACAGATAAATATTTTGCAGAGGGAACGTCTGATCAATCTGATATTGGTTGGCTATGGGGTTCTGTGA
>Ga0114912_1000586_pt1 | contig 17896 bp, 16 predicted proteins | sample MalvirDeepMed_51_FD_89713 | JGI IMG/M metagenome (GOLD analysis project Ga0114912, IMG submission 89713) | Marine viral communities from the Global Malaspina Expedition - Malaspina viral metaG DeepMed_51 | ecosystem: Environmental > Aquatic > Marine > Oceanic | place: Mediterranean Sea...
AGGAAATGGCCGCCGGGGATCACGCGCGGATCTTTGGTCAGCTTTTGGTACAACGCCCATTCCAGCGCGCGATCAGGTCGCGCCAATAGAATCGCCGGCAGCGCGGCCTGTGCATCAGGGACCATCGTTCTGATTTTCCAACAGCGGAAAACCTTGCCGGCGCGCCCAATCCTTGGGTGGGCATAAAGACCGCCCTGACCCGTGGATGCCACCAGACAGTATAAAACAATAATCACCGGCAGGATCAGCGGCAGCAACGCGAGGCTGACGGCAAGGTCGAACACCCGTTTCCCGCCACGTTCGTATAGCGGCACCCGACGTGCATGGACATCACTGCCCTGCCGTATCCCGATATCGATAAACGCCATCGTCACCTCTTACCCATAGCAACCAAACACCGGCGCATGTGCCGGTGTGTCAGCTAAAGCAGAGGTATCCTAAGGTGTGGTTAAAATCGGGATGCCGTCAGATCAGAGGTAGTTAAACTCGACCTCGCCATTGTTGATCGTCGCGGCGGTGAGCTTGTCCGTCGCGTAGGCACCGGTGTCGATCGACACCACGCCGCCCTTGATCGTCGGGGTGTCGACGATTGTATGCCCGTGTACGACCCAGATGCCGTCACGGCGGCGTTTGCGCCCGAAATCCTCATGCCCCCAAAGCAACGTCCGGCTTTCCTGATCCTTGATAGGGATCAGTGGGTTAGCAGCGGCGTGGACAAAGGCGACATTGCCCGACACCCAAGAGGTTGGCAGGTTGATCACCCAGTCGAGCAAGGCCTCGCCCATAGCGCCTTGCAGGGCGTCGCGGGCGCGTTCCAGATCATCACCAGAGGAGGTTTGCGACACGCCCGAGACGCCAAAGCTCGACAAAGTCTGGAGCCCGCCATACCGGAGCCAGCGCGGACCATTCTCTTTCGGATTGTCGATAAACTTTAGCATCATCTGTTCGTGGTTGCCCATCAGCGTGATGATATCGGGCTGTTCGTGCAGCGCCCGCAGTACCTGCGCGCTTTGTTCGCCGCGGTCGACAAGGTCGCCGACGCAGATCACCTGTGTGCCGGCCGGAGGTTCGGGCAGTCTTTCAAGCAGATCAAAACGCCCGTGAATATCTCCGATCGCAATCACGGGCACATCCGGTGTGATCGGATCGAAATGAGGTTCGGGCTCGGGGTCAGGTTGACGGCGTTTAAACCAACGGTTCAGCATAGGTCTTGGCGTATCCTCTGTGTTGCAAAACTGGCGCAACGAAATGGTAAATCCGTTGATTGGACGGCACACAAAGTGTAGTCCTTCCTAAACTTCTCTACGGTCCCGGTATTCGCAACAATTAATTAATAGGTAGGTTAGCAGATGCAAGGGCGCTCGAGGAAACTAGCTTGTTCGATGCTAGCCGGGGCGTTTTGCGTCACTAGTCTTGCCGAAGGTTCAGCGCAATCTTTATCGACCTACGGCACACCCGGGTTGGTTGAAATGCCGACGGCCCGCGTGTTGAAGGACGGCGATCTGGCCTTCACGGCAAGCACGTTTGGCCCCAACTACCGGTATTCAGCGACGTTCCAGGTCTTGCCGCGTCTCTATGGGACATTCCGGTATTCGCAGATTAAGAATATCAGTACCAATGCGTTCCTTGATGGCGATACCTTCGACCGCAGCTTTGATGTGCATTACCAGATTTGGGATGAAACCGACCTACGCCCTGCTTTCGCCGTGGGTTTGCGTGACTTTTTAGGCACCGGTATCCTGAGCAGTGAATATTTTGTGGCCACCAAAAGCTTCGGGTCGAAGCTGGAGGTCACCGGCGGTCTGGGATGGGGGCGGCTTGCGGGGCGGAACTCATTCTCGAATCCGTTCAGTATTTTGTCAGACCGGTTTGACACACGGACGCGCGACGCCAACACGGGCGGCCAGCTAGAGACAGGAAACTGGTTCCGCGGGCCGACGTCGGTCTTCGCGGGCGTGCAGTGGAACGTGTCGGACCAGATGACGCTATTCGCCGAATACTCCCCCGATGAATACACGCGGGAATCGGTGAATACGGGCATCGATGTGTCTTCGCCTCTCAACTTGGGGTTGGAGTATCGTTTCCAGAACGGTGTGCACCTCAAGGGGTTTGTCGTCGGGGGGCATGAGGTCGGCGCGCAGCTGAGCTATGTCATCAACCCCAAGAAACCGTCCGTACCCGGCGGGTTGGAGCAGGCCCCGCGCACCATCGGCGCGCGCAACCGGCTGGCGATTGCTGAGTGGAACAACTCTGCTGCCGGGGGTGGGCGTGATGCGGTCGAGGCCGTGTTGCAGCGTGTGCTGGCGGAAGACGGGCTGGAGCTGCAAGGCTTCACCATGTCGGGCAACCGCGCGACCGTGCGCGTGGAAAACACCCGTTTCGACAACGAGGCCCAAGCGGCAGGGCGCACGGCGCGGGCCATGGCGGTGACGCTACCCCCCGCGATCGAAGAGTTCACGGTCGTGTTTCTGGAGCGCGGCGTGCCGCTGAACCAGATCGTGACCCAAAGGTCCGATCTGGAAGAGCTGCAGTTTGATTACGATGGTGCCTGGCGCAGTCTGGCTCGGGCGCGTCTGGAAGACGGGCACGATCAGGGCCGCGAAGGCGAGTTGTCGGATATCTATCCGGTCTTTGACACGTCGATCGGGCCATATCTCGCCACATCCTTTTTCGACCCTAACAGCCCGATCAGGGCCGATTTCGGCGTCCAGCTTAAGATGGATTACCGGCCTCGTCCGGGGCTGACCTTTGCGGGTCGTTTCCGCTATCCGCTGGTGGGCAATATCGACAAATCGTTCCGCGTGTCGAATTCCGTGATCGAGCCGGTCCGCTCTAATGCTGTGCGCTACGCGAAGGAATCTGAGCTTGAGGTGAACAGCCTCACGGCCGAGTATTTGTTCCGCCCGGGGAAAAACCTGTTCGGTCGTGTTTCTGCAGGGTATCTGGAAGGGATGTTTGGCGGCGTGTCGACCGAGGTGCTTTGGTATCCGATGGATAGCCGGCTCGCACTTGGGGCAGAGCTGAACTATGTCAAACAACGTGATTTCGACATGCTGTTCGGGTTTCAGGACTATGACGTCGTGACGGGCCATGCCTCTGCCTATTATGATCTGGGCAATGGGTTCTTCGGGCAGCTAGACGTTGGTCGCTATCTTGCGGGTGACTATGGCGCGACATTCTCTTTGGATCGTGAATTTAACAACGGGTTCAAGGTTGGCGGGTATTTCACGCTCACGGATGTGTCCTTTGATGATTTTGGGGAAGGGTCTTTCGACAAGGGCCTGCGGTTCGAAGTGCCGCTTTCGTGGCTGACCGGACGCCCGTCGCGGACGAAAGTCCAGCAAACAATCAAGCCGATTACACGCGACGGCGGGGCGCGTCTTGCTGTCGCCAACCGTTTGCACGGGGTCGTGCGCGACTATCGCGGCAAAGAGCTGCGGGACAGCTGGGGGAGATACCTGCGATGATCTTACGTGCGTTGACCCTTGGTCTGTGTCTGGCGGGCCTCACAGCCTGTAGCGCCAGTCAGAACCTTCTGGCGCGTGGTGTTGCCGTTGCTGTGGACGACGATTCAGTCGTGCCCAAAACCTCGCAAGGGTTTCCCCCGCGTTTTGCCGCGCTGGTGCAGGATACCACGACCCCCGCCTTGCTGCTGACCGTCGAGAACCGTGCACAAACCGGCCGCATGCTGCGTGAGGCGCGTGTGAACGGTGTCGATACATGGCTGAGTTCGGATTTAACGGCGCTGATGCTGGAAGACGGGATGCTGCAAGGGACACGCGGCCTTGGGTCTGAACTTTTCGCTGCTGATGTGTCGGAGCCCAAGGCGCTGATCCTGTCCGGGCGGCGCGGTTATTCAGACCGGTTGCACAGCAATCTGACAGGACTGGATGAGATTTCTACCCGCGCGTATCGCTGTCTGGTGGAGCCGCAGGGCAGCGCGACGCTCGCGCTTGAGATCGGCACCGTGCCGACGCGGGTTGTAACCGAGGATTGTAAAAGTCTGGACCAGTCGTTTCGGAATACGTATTGGGTCAGTGTAAAGAGCGGTGCCATTGTACAGGCGCGGCAATGGGCGGGCGATGAGGTCGGGTATTTGATGACCAAGGCCGCCGCCCGTTAAGGTTAACAGGGGCCGAACCTGTCTGGGGGCGAGGTGTCACATGATGAATGGGAGTATTAAAGTGCGATACCTATTGGTAGCTGTTTTGGGCCTGACCCTTGCAAGCTGTGGTACGGTTTACCGAACACCTGAAGTTGTAGAGGGCGTCGCTGGCGGCACCAATGTACGGGTGATGAACCTCACCGCTGAATCCGTCATTCAGGCGAATAGATCCGCCTATGCGCCACGGAGCCTGCCCGATGTGTTTTCCCGCACCGCAGGCTCTGGCTCGGGGCTGCGTGGAACCGGGGCGCTGCCATCGCCCACACTCGACGTTCAGACCCGCCCTAACGCGCTTGAGCTGCGCCTGCCGCCCCCGGTTGATCCCGGTCCCTACGAGATTGGTATCGGTGATGTGGTGCTGCTGGCCACACCGCGTGCCGCCGGATCGGTTGAACAGTTGAGCGGGCTGCTGGCCGCACAAAATTCGCGCCAAGGCTATACGGTGCAGGATGACGGATCGATCAACATCCCCGATGTGGGCCGTGTGCGTATTGCCGGTCTGACCATCGAAGACGCCGAAGCGGCCTTGTTCCAGCGTCTGGTCGAGAACCAGATTGACCCGACTTTCAGCCTCGAGATTTCCGAGTTCAACTCGCGCCGTGTGTCCATCGGGGGTGCCGTGTCGCAGCCGACTGTTGTGCCGGTAACGCTTACGCCGCTCTATCTGGAAGAAGCTTTGGCTGCGGCTGGCGGGATCACGGTCGAGGATCAGGACTATGCCTCGATCCGTTTGTACCGTGATGGTACGCTGTATCAGATCCCGCTGTCGCAGCTTTATTCCCGCGCGAGCCTGACCAAGACCCGCCTGCTGCCCGGCGATGCGATCTTTGTTGATACGGAATATGAACTGGCGCGTGCGCAGGAATATTTCGCGCAGCAGATTACTTTGGTTCAGGCGCGTCAGACGGCACGCGCCTCGGCATTGCAAGAGCTGCAGCTTGAGGTGTCTTTGCGCCGTGATAATCTGGACGAAGCCCGTGACAACTACAAAGCACGTCTAGAGCTTGGTGCCGATGATCGCGACTATGTCTATCTGGCGGGGGAAGTCGGGACGCAGTCGCGCTTTGCCTTGCCGTACGAGCGTAAGGCAAGTCTGGCAGATGCCTTGTATGATGCGGGTGGTGTAGCGTCGTCGACCGGCGATGTATCGCAGGTCTATGTGTTGCGCGCCTCCTCCGATCCACGCGAACTGGGCGCCATTACCGCGTGGCATCTGGATGCCCGCAACGCCGCGAATTTCGCGCTGGCCCCGCGGTTCGAGCTGCGCCCCGATGACATCATCTTTATCGCGCAGCAGCCCGTCACTAAATGGAGCCGCGCTGTTTCGCAGATCCTGCCGCAGATCCTGAGTGTGGGGAACGCGGTCAGCAATTGATCTGACCGCAATTGATGACCAAAGGCCGGGCAGAAATGTCCGGCCTTTTACGTTTCAAGGGGTCTGTCTAACAGCCAGAGGTTTCGCAAATTGAACCTATCGGTGCCCTATTTCAGCCACATCGCCTTATTACCCCTGAACGGGTCAATTATTCAGGCGGTGTGATATGTATCTTTCTGTTGTGATCCCTTGCATGAACGAAGAAGCCTCGATCCCGGGGCTGGTATCGCGGCTGACGCAGGCGATCGCGCCGTGGAAAGATCGGGCCGAGATTATTCTGGTCGATGATGGATCCACCGATGCCACGTGGAAAGCGATCGAGACCGCGCAAGCCGGCTGTGCGCAACTGGTGGGTATCAAGCTTTCGGCCAATCGCGGGCATCAAATCGCGCTGACCGCCGGGCTTGAGGCGGCACAGGGCGAACGCATTTTTATGCTGGATGCCGATTTGCAAGATCCGCCGGAATTGCTGGTCGATATGATGTTCATGATGGATCGCGGGTTTGACGTGGTTTACGGCCGTCGTAGCGAGCGCCAGGGCGAGACCATGTTCAAGAAGGCCACGGCGCATCTGTTCTACCGCTTCCTCAATGCCATGTCCGATGTCCCGATCCCGCAGGACACGGGCGATTTCCGTTTGGTCAACCGCCGCTCGCTGGATGCGGTGCTGGCGATGCCGGAAAAGGCCCGTTTTATTCGGGGGATGTTCGCTTGGGCAGGCTTTAAACAGGTGGGTATTGAATATATCCGCGCACCACGCGCCTTGGGCGAAACCAAATACCCCTTCCGCGCCATGATGCGCTTTGCCATCGACGCGATGACCGCCTTTTCGACGAAGCCGTTGAAACTTGCGACGCGCCTGTCTTTTGTCAGCTTGTTCATGGCGGCGTTGATGGCCGTTTATGTGATCTATTCGCTGGTCGTGTATCAGACGGCACCGGGTTGGGCGTCGGTGGTGCTCGCGGTTAGCTTCTTCTCGGGGGCGCAGCTTTTGACGCTGGGTATTCTGGGGGAGTATATCGGTCGCCTTTATGTCGAGGCCAAGGATCGCCCGCTTTATTTCGTGAGCGATGATACGCGCGATATGGTCCCCGATGTGAAACGGTTGCGTGCCTGATGCGTGTTTTTGACTATAAGTGCGCCCGCTTTGGGGTTGTCGGCATTATGACGGCATTATCCTACGTGGCGATGTATCCGGCGTTTCTGGCGGCGGGGGTGCCACAACCGGCAGCTAATGCGCTGGCGTTTTTTCTGGCGATCGTGCTGCAATACATCGGTCATGCCCTGTTCACCTTTGAACGGCGGCTGATCAATCGCAGCCAGATCACAAAATTCGCCATCATGGTTGGCTGCGGTTTTGGCATGTCGATGCTTGTCACGGGCTCTCTGGCCGTGGCCTTGGGGATGCCGGCCTGGGCGGCGGCGCTGGCCGTTGCGCTGTATCTGCCGGTGCAGAACTATATTTTGATGACCCTATGGGTGTTCGCCTTGCCGCACCCCAAGACGGAGTACATGTCATGAGCCATATCTACAGTGATACATTTTTCGACTACATCAACCAAAGTGCGCGTGCCTCGGCAAAACCGTTTGTGTCATTGCTGTTTCCTTTGCTGAAGCCCACGACGGTGATCGATCTGGGCAGTGGGCGCGGTGTTTGGATGGATGAATGGCGCAAAGGTGGTGCGGAGGATGTGCTGGCGGTAGACGGGGACTATGTAGACCGGGCGCAACTGGCAGTCGCGCCGGAGCAGTTCATGGCCGCCGATCTGACACAGCCGGTAAAGACGGGGCGCCGCTTTGATCTGGCGCAGAGCCTTGAGGTCGGAGAGCATCTGCCCACCGAAGCCTCGGAGGTTCTGGTCGATAGTCTCACGCGGGCGTCTGATCGTGTGTTGTTTTCCGCTGCGGTCACCGGGCAGGGGGGCGAGTTTCACGTGAACGAACAGCCCTTGTCCTTCTGGCAGGATATTTTCGCGGCCAAGGGTTATGTCGCCTATGATTGCGTGCGCCCTGCATTGAAGGACAACAAGGATATCGCGCCCTGGTATCGTTACAACGCGATCCTTTATGTGAATGAGGCCGGGCGCGCGGGTTTGCCGAAAGAGATCCTCGCGACCCAAGTGCCTGCGGGCCAAAAGCTGCGCAACGCGGGTAGCCTTGGCTGGCGGTTGCGTTTGGCCGTGGTCAAGACCCTGCCACGCGGCGTTGTCACTGCCATTGCGCAAGCGCGGGCGATGGTGCTTGCCCTGCGGGCGCGCCGTGCCAAAACCCTGGGTCGCGCGGCTGTATGACGGCGGCGGTCGGGCGGCAGTTGGCGATGCGGGCCGAAGCTGAACGCCTGCAGCTGGCACCGGTCTTCCTGATCACACTGGTGGCGGCGTTTTTGCTGACGGGGCAAAATCTGCTGGATCCGATGATCCGCCATGATGACTATCCCGCCTTTTTCGCAGATGCGCCCGCCTTTTGGAACAAGACCCTGCACGAGGGGCGGTGGCTGAACTACATCTGGCACCTGCGCGAGGTGGTAACGCCTGCCTGGCTGAACTTTGCCCTGTATCAGAGCCTATGGGCGGCGTTTGTCGCTGCGTTTGCCGTTGCGGCGATGGGGCCCGGTGGGCAGCGCTGGTTTACTGTTGTGCTGGCCCTGCTGCTGGTGGTCTGCCCGTCCGAGATGTTGATCTCGCTCTGGTTCAATACGCTCATCCCCGGGTTGGCTGTTGTGGCGCTGTTTGCGGTGCTGGCCTGTTACCTGTCCAGCGCGCAGCTGCGCTGGCTGTTGCCGATTTTCGTGATCGTCAGCTTTATGGCCTATACGACCTATCCGCTGCTGCTGTTGGCGATTTGCATTGCGCGTACGCGGGACCGGTCAATCCGCGATCTGGCGGGGCTGATGTTGTTGTTTTGCGCAAGCTTCGTTGTCGCGGTGCTGACGGTCTATACGTTGAACTGGCAGGTTCATGGTGTATTTGGCGTGCCTGTGGCCGATTGGCGTGAACCGACCGCGGGGGACGGGATTGGCGGGATAATCGCGAACCTGCCGAAGCTGGGGGAAACATTTACGCTGTTCCTCAACCGGACCGGCATCGGGTATCCGCCGCTGATCGGGCTTATTCCTTTCGTCTATATCCTTGCCCTGAATGTGCTACGCAAGCGCGCGCCGCTTGAGGCTTTGTATCTTGCGGCTGGTATGGCGATCGGGCTGGCGCTGACAGTGGTTCAGGCGCTGAAACTGGGCGTGATCGTTCCGCCGCGCGCGTTTATCTTCTTTTGGGTTTTCTTTGCGCTGACCGCGGTGCGTGCGGTTCAGATATTGAGCGAGGATGAGGGTCTATACGGCCGTTTAGGGCGCAATCTATTGCTGTTGATCGTCGGGGTGTGGTTCATCCAGCTGTTTCTGGCCTATGGGCAGTCCAATGATTGGCGTAGCGATACCAAGCTCTGGGCGCAGGAGGTGCGGGCGACAGAGGGGCCGGTCTATGTCTATGGCGATTCGTCGAAAATTGCCGCTGGGCTAAAGGCCGGCATACAATCTTATAAAGCGCTGCCGTTCCGGCTGAAACAGTTGACCGGAAAGACGGCGGTGGCCTGTGATGAGGTGCCTGATACCTGCCCGTCCCGACCAGATATGACTGCCAGTGATGCCGAGGTGCATTTGCTGCGCGAAGGGAATGCGCTGTTCATGCTGTTTACGCCAAAACCATCGGACGAGACTGAGGATTAAGCGGTAAAGATGCTGTCCATGTGTTCGGCCAGATAGATGCGCAGCCAGGGGGTAAAGCGCTCTGGCGTGGTTTGGGTCTGGCGGGCGAGGTCGGAGAGGTCGACCCAGGCGGTGTCCATCACTTCGGCGGGGTTCGGGGTCACATCGGTGAGCGCGACTGCTTCGGCGACGTAAATCTCTACCAGCTCATGTTCGGTCAGGCCGCCGCCCACATCGGCGCGGTATTCGACCTGGTCGCGATGGTCGAGCCTTAGGCCGCTGATCCCCAGCTCTTCGTCCAGTCGCCGTTTGGCGCAGGTGAGCGCGGGTTCCTCCCAGAACGGATGGGTACAGCAGGCGTTCGCCCAAAGACCGGGGGTGTGATATTTGCCAAGCGCCCGTCGCTGGATCAGGGTTTCGCGTCCGCGCATGACGAAAACCGAGATGGCCTTGTGGCGCAGACCGCGCTGGTGAACTTCAAGCTTTTCGACGGGGGTAAGCTTGCCGTTGACCCAGGCGGGGATCATCGTGGTCATGTGGCTGCCCCATTCGGGTGGCGTTGTGGCGATGTCATATCCGGCTGCCCCGCTCCTTGCGGCCCGCTGGCCCCTCTGCGCTAGGCGGTCTTGTAGCGGGTCGGTTTTGGATTGTCAGCCGCTGGTTGCGAAATGACGGATAAGGGCAGTTTCGCGATACCGCGCGCGGTGGTGCAGGCTCGCGTTAACCTGTCTGCGGCAGGGTGAGCCCTGATCACAATCTACCGAACAGGAGCCACCATATGACCGATACATCCCCCGTTCTCGCCCTTCCGTATATTCAACCGTCGCAAGCGCAAAAGCATGTAACCCATAACGAGGCGCTGCGGCTTTTGGATGCGATTGTGCAACTGTCGGTCCTGTCTTTCACCGAAACTACGCCACCCGCGACCGCAGGCGAGGGGGATCGGTATCTGGTGGCCTCAAACGCTGTCGGGGATTGGGCGGGGCATGACCACGCGGTGGCAGTGTTCGTGGACGGGGCGTGGCAGTTTATCGCGCCGATGCCGGGCTGGGTGGCATCTGTTGCCCCCGGCCAAACCCAAGTGGTTTACGACGGCGCGCGCTGGGCGGTGCCGGGGTTGCAAGATGTGCCTCGGCTGGGTGTCGGGGCGACGCCGGATGCGTATAACCGGTTGGTTGTGGCGTCGGATGCGGTGCTGTTCAACAATGCCGGGGCGGGGCATCAGGTGAAGATCAACAAGGCAGCCGAAGGGGACACGGCCAGCCTGCTGTTCCAGACAGCCTTCGGGGGGCGGGCCGAGATGGGGACCTCGGGGAGCGATGATTTCGCCATCAAGGTCAGCGCAGACGGCGCGACTTGGGCGGAAGCTTTGCGCATTGAAGCGGCGAGCGGGCGTGTGACCGCCCCAGTCTCGGGGTGGCGAGAGCAGCTGACTGCCCCCCGCGCTTACTATGTGGACCCCCTTAGGGTGACGATGGACAAAGTGGGCGGGGCACGGGGGCGGCTGCCTTTGCGTCGCTAGGCCGTGCGATGGAGGAAGTCGCCCGTTTGGACTGCGCAGGCCACGCCGTCACGGTTCAATTGGCGGATGGAAGCTATGATCTGGGCGCTTCGCCAGTCGCGGCAAGAGCGGCATTAGGGGGAGGTCTGGTTGAGCTTGTCGGGAATACCGGCGACCCTGACGCGGTCACGATGACGGCGACAGGGTCGGTGATCGAGCTGGTTTCGGGGCGTCTGAGATTGCGGGGTATGAGGATAGAAACCTCCGGTGCCGACCCGGCGATCCGGGTGTTGCCGGAAGCGGTATTAGAGGTTGATGAGGTCGTCTTTGGCGCGGCGGTGGGACATCTGGATATTGTCGGCGGGCGCGTCGAGGGTGCGGGTTCGTATGTTATCGACGGCGATGCCGCGTATCATCTGCGTCTGTCGCAGGGGGCTGTGCTGGCGCGGGGGATGCAGACGGTGACGCTGGCGAATACGCCCGACTTTGCCACTGCGTTTGTGAGCTGCGAGATGGCTGGGCAGGCGGATTTCAGCGGGCATGGTTTCACCGGCACAGCCACGGGCAAACGTTTTGACGTGAGCAGCAACTCTGTTGTGCAAAGTGGCGGGACAGTGCTGCCGGGTGATATTGCGGGCACGACGCACAGCGGTGGCCTATACCTCTAATCTGCGAAAACCTGACAATTGTATGAAAGGGCCACATTGCCGCCTTAAAACCTGAAGCTGCCATTAAGGATTTCGGCCCATCTTTATCCCCGGAACATGTAGGGGAATAAACCGATGGAGCTTGAGCATAAAACCACATTGTCGCCGCGGAAGGATATGGCGCTGACGGGGGTGACGGATATGGCGGTTGTCCAATCCTCTGGCGGGACGGTGCTGTACACGACCTCGCGCTTTGGTGGCGGTGACTTGCTGGCCTATCGCATTGATGCGGAAGGGGGGCTTCGGTTTCTGGACAGTCGGGCCATCGCCGGGGACACGCGGGCCGGGATCACCAGCAGGCTGGAGGTTGTAGACGGTGCGCTATTGCTCACGGGGGCGGATAACGCCGCGCTCACCCGCATTGCGTTAACAGATGATGGTCGCTTTGGTAAGGTTTCTGCCGTGTCCGGTGGTGCCGTGCCTGCCCAGTTACTGGCCGTTGAGACGCTGGATTTAGCCGGGCAGAGCTATCTATACGGGCTGGTGCGGGGGGCGGATAGCATCGGGTCGTGGCGCATGGGCGACAATGGGGCGCTGACGCGCATATCGGGCGACAGTGGCGTCGCGTCAGAGGCAGGTCTGACCGGCCTGAGCGTCGGGTATGTCGGACGCACGCCGTTTCTGCTGGCGTCCTCGGCGCGGGACGACGCATTCATTTCGTTTAAATTGGATGGGAATGGTATCCCGCGAGAAGTCTCGCGTATCGCGGCGGAGGATGGCGTGGGGATCGGCAGGCCAAGCGCGACAGCCTTTGTAGAGGTTGGGGGCCATGGATTTGCGATACTGGCCGCGGCGGGAAGCGCGAGTTTGAGTGTCGCGATGCTGGAGGCAAATGGTGGATTAACCTTAACGGATCACGTCCTCGACACGCGGGACACGCGCTTTGACGGGGTGCATGTGATCGAGACCGCAACACATCACGACCGCGCCTATGTGGCGGCGGCGGGCGGAGATGATGGCGTTTCGGTCTTCGAACTGATGGACGATGGCCGGTTGATGCATCTGGTGTCGATCGAAGACACAAACGGGAGCACGCTCGACGCGGTGTCGGCGCTTAACTTTTCGGTGCAAGGAGATTTACTGCACCTCGCCGTCGCCTCAGGTGCCGAAGCGGGGCTAAGCGTCTTTACGGTGGATATTTCTGACCGGGTTGCGGCGGCAACAGGGGGTGATCAAGCCGACACACTGACAGGCGGCACAGGGGGCGATTTGCTAGCCGGCGGGGATGGCGCGGACCATATCTCCGGGCGCGCAGGGGATGATATTTTGCGAGATGGCGGTGGCCGTGATCTGTTGACCGGCGGCTCCGGCCGCGATCTTTTTGTCCTTTCCGCAGATGGGGAGGCCGATACGATTGCCGATTTCGACAGCGCGCAGGACAGCATTGATCTGTCGGCCTGGCCGTTCCTGAGGCACGGGTCGCAGCTGACCATATCTTCGACCAAAGACGGTGCGGTTCTGTCCTTTGGTGAGGAGCGGCTAGAGATAAAAACATCGAGCGGACAGTCCCTTAGTGAGGAGGAGGTTCAAGCGCTCGATCTGATTGGGCAGTCGCGTTTCATGCCGGATTGGACCCTGCCAGAGGAACCCGATACCCCATCCCTTCCCGCTGCTCCGACCCCGTTGGTACTGGTCGGCACGCCACAGTCGGACGTGCTGGAAGGGGATGCGGCCGATGATCATATCAGCGGGCGCGCGGATGGCGACAGGCTGATCGGTGCAGGCGGCAATGATACGATTCTTGGCGAAGCTGGGGCCGATACGATCTATGGCAACGGCGGGAGCGATCTGATTGAGGGTGGTATCGAGGGGGATCAGATCTGGGGCGGTATCGGCTGGGACACTTTGCGCGGTAGTGATGGGGACGACGCCCTGTGGGGCGGCGACGGGTATGACGCGCTTGGCGGTGGCGACGGGAACGACACGTTAACAGGCAATAACGGTGCGGATAGACTCTATGGGGATAGGGACGATGACCATCTGATCGGCGGGTTAAATGCCGATAGCCTGTGGGGCGGTGCCGGTAAAGACCGTTTGGAGGGTAGCGCCGGTGCGGATCAACTGCTTGGCGGCAGCGGAAATGATCAGCTTTTCGGAAATGCGGGGGCAGATTTCTTGCAGGGGGATAGCGGGAATGACCGTCTTGCCGGGGGGATCAACAACGATACGGTTAACGGTGGGTCCGGGAACGATACGCTGTCGGGAGACAATGGTGCCGATCGGCTGATCGGCGGCGACGGCGATGATTTGATCAAAGGCAATGCCGGTCACGATACGCTTGACGGCGGCGCGGGAAACGACGTGCTATCCGGTGGCATCGGGGCAGATCGGTTTATCTATGGTGCAGGCCAAGACACAATCCTGAGCTTTCAAAACGAAATTGATACTCTTTCGCTGGATTCTGCCCTTTGGGGTGGGGGAAGTTTATCGATGAGCCAACTTCAGTCGTTCGCACGCAAAGGGGCCGAGGTGCATATCGTGCTGGATTTTGGCAGCGGCAAAACACTGGATCTGCTGGGGGTCGAGAACCTATCCATCCTGAATGGCGACTTCGAAAGTTTTTAAAGCTCACATTGCCATGCTGGGATGGTTACCGTTCCAGAATGTCACGGTGATAGCGCCTTAATAACACAAGGCCAAAAAGGCCCAGTATTGCGGCAACGGCATAGACATAGGCTGAGGAGACATAGGGTACGTCGTAGTTATGATAAAATCCGGACCTGACGCGGCCGACCACGTGGATCAGCGGATTGAACCAAAGATAGCTGCGGTAGGGTTCTGGTATCGTTTCATATAAAAAGATGACGCCGGACAGTAGCAAAAGCGGCCGCGTGCAAATCCCGTAGACACGTTGCCAGACCTGAAACATCGACATCATGAAACAGTTGAACACCCCCACGCCCAGTGAAAGCGCGGCAATCATAGTCAGAGCTGACACGATGTCTGATGCATTTATTGCGGCCCGCGTATCAAACAGAAAAATGATCCAACTCAGTACGATAAAGCCTACAAGAAGCTGAGTGAGAAAATTGAGGATGAACCGCCCCAAGATGGCGTCGACGAAAGTCACGCGCGGGTAGGCTAGTAGCTGTTTCGAATAGTTGATCGCCTGCGCGACCTTGTTGCTGAGATCGACGAACATCAAAAAGGGCAGCAAACCTGTAGCGTAAAAGATCGGAAAATTGTTTCCGAGGGGGGGCATACGAAACCCGATCGAGAATATTGCGGTCAACAGCGCGATCCCGAGAACGGGTTCAGCCAATGCCCAAATATACCCACCCGGGGACCGGCCATAGCTGGTCCCGATTTCGCGAAGTATCAGCGCGACGATAATGCGCGGCGTCGCAAAGACCATTGTATTTCGTCCGCGTGCAACCCGACCTATCATCCTGATACCCTCTGCGCGCTGTTGATCTGCCATCGGGCGGGCGTCGCCGCGCCAAAACGATTTAAAATGAAGTCATACTGTAGGGCAAAGGCCTCTCTAAAACTGTGTTTTAGGTGCTCTGGCAACATGGCGTGGCGACCAGAATTACTGCGAAGATCAGCTTTGGGCGAAATCGGCGAAATACCTAAGAACATGCAGATATCGCGCATGGTATGAGCGTGAAAAAGGTCTTCGTAAAATACATATTTAATTCGATGTAGGGGGATCACGGCTTCCAGCTCGCTCATCGTGCGCCGATAGTTCGCCCGCTCTAACTTAGGCAGCCGTTTGCTGTCGATCAAATGCTGCGCGCGCGCCTCGCAAGCCGTTTGAAAGTCAGCTACCTGGGCGGTATCCGCGCTAACGGCCATTCTGATTTGAGACCACATACGATCAATCGGATCCCTCAAAATAAAGATGAAACAACTTTCGCCAAGGCTCCCCATTTCAGAGAAGTCCTTTGCGTCCAGTATCGCATAAGCCGGGGTGATGTCGCAGATCACAGGCTGGCCGCTAAACCCCTGAGTAAGATAGGAAAGATAAGCCTCGTGATGTTCAGGCGCATCCGTGTAGATAGACAAAAGGTCAGCCAATTCGCTGAGGACCCTAAGATTGCGCCGATTCTTGGGGCCGCGTTCTGACACCAATTCCTTTGCCAAGGTTTTCACCGTGTTCATACGTAGGTCAAAGACCTGGTCAGACTTACCCGCGATCACATTGAAATAATGAAGTTCCTTATTGCGCGAAAAATGAATCTGACTGCTGGTGCGCAAGGTTTCATAAAGCCAAGTCGTGCCGGCTTTCTGAGCCCCGATGCAATAGGCAAGCTTGGTGTTTTCCGGCAGAATAGATAGAACCATACGGTACGCCTTGGGATGAGCTGATCATTTCCCCATGTTGTATTCGTGATGTGCTATCGCATCGTTAATGTCGGCAAAATATTCTAGATTTCCGGACTCTAGAACAGCGCCTGCCGTGCATAGTTCTCGTAGCATGCCATTGGAATGGCTTACAAATATTGCACCAGATCGGGACAGGCGGTCCATAAAAATGGAACGACTTTTCTGTTTGAACCGAGCATCTCCGACAGCGGTGATTTCGTCAATCAAATAGGTGTCAAACTGCAGCCCCATGGAAACGCCGAAAGCCAGACGCGACTTCATACCGGCGGAGTATGTTCGGAATGGAAGATGAAAGTGAACCCCAAGCTCTGAAAAATCGGCGACGTAGTCGACCAGTGCAGACGTGTCTGCACCATAAATCCGTGCCACGAAGCGCGTGTTTTGTGCCCCCGTCATGTCGGGGTGGAACGACCCAGCAAAGCCAACTCGGAAGGATACACTGCCATCAGAGATGACCTCGCCTGATGTAGGGTCAGTTGCCCCCGCAATGATCTTGAGCAGCGTAGATTTTCCAGCGCCGTTCCGCCCTAGCAGCCCGACAGAAATACCAGTGGGAAAAATAACGTTGATATTTGAAGCGACTGTCTTCCGTCGCCCCCGCACATGATAGGATTTGGTCAAATTTCGAAAGACAATCATCGGCGAGCCTAGTGCCGATCTCGTAAGGAGTGCCAAACCAGCATAATGAGCGCCCACAGGGCGAAGCTAGATGCGAATGTGACGCCTAGAAGAAATGGGCGATTTGGATAAATCGAAGTCTCTGCAAGTGTCGGAGGAATATGCGCCGCCAAGTATTTGGATCTTTTTCGCCCCTCTGCAACCGCTGTATCAAAGGCGGCTTGGCTGGCCGTATAAGACTGTTCAGCAAATTCCAAATCGACCTTTAGGCTTTCAAACTGCCCAAAAAGATCCGCGAAACCAATGGTGTGCATTGCACCCTGCTGGGCATTCAATTTCTGATGCTCCTGCGAGATACGTGCTGCTATTATGTCGCGCCTTCGTTGCGCTTGCTTCAAGCGGGGATCGGTTGGCGTGCTGGTTTGTCGAAGCATGTCGATGCTAATCAACGTTTCCGTCATTTCTGCTTCTAAAGATGCCAATAACCCAGTTTGAATTTGAAGCGGTGTATCGGGGCTCACCAATTGGTTCCTCATGCGGAATTGGGCCAGCGTAAGCCGCGTTTTCTTGAGGCGCTGCGCTGCGCGCGCCAAGTTTTCTTCAGCATGTTGGGTAGCATCCTCGCGCGCTATCGCGGAAAGTTCATGTATCAGTTGTGCGCTTTCAGCATAGATTTCTTGGACAATGGCCCGCGCGTCTTCGGGAGCAAATGCTTGCACCTTAACCTCGATCAGACCGGTGCTACTATCGCTATATACATTGACCATGCGACCCCAGTATTTGGTCAGATCCTCGATCGTACCAGGGGCGTGGTAGCCGAAGGCCGGATCAGAGTTTGTTGCGGGGGGCGACCATATTTTTCGCAAATTCAGAGACTTATCGATTTTCTCTACTAAGTGCTGACTTTGAATGAATTGATACAGAACTTCTTCGTCCGCGGCACCGGACCCCGAGAGATTTGCAACCCCACCCAAGAGTTCGACCGGCGAGCTCATATCCTCGCTATGGACAGCAAATCCTGCGATAGAGGTATAGCGATCTGCAGCGCGCTCCCAAAGGTACCATGACACGAACAGGCTGGTTCCGAGAACGATGATGATAAAGCTGACAAACGAAAGCCGATGACGTAGGTGAAGGCGCGCTTGCGGCACAGGCGGGACGATCGACGTGACTGGCAGTGTCAGAATGGTCGCTTGAGAGGCGGTTTCTCGTTTTGTTTCCCGCGCCGCAACGGCAAGCGCCCTATCATGCCTTTTTTTTTCGATGCGTCGCAAAGCTTCCTCACGCTCGCGCAGTTTTTGTTGTTTGCGCGCCGCGTGCGTATGGTGCGTGGTCGTTGATTGGGCAGGATTATGGGTCATGATCTCAGTGCCTAATTCGTATCCGTCCGGTGTCCCCGCTCTGACGGCGGGATAGAGTGCCTGCTAGATGTCCACCATTGATAGTGGACATCTTGAGGTGGGCGATGGCGGGCAAGAAGGGTCAGAAGAAGCGGGTCTGG
>Ga0114912_1000597_pt1 | contig 17753 bp, 8 predicted proteins | sample MalvirDeepMed_51_FD_89713 | JGI IMG/M metagenome (GOLD analysis project Ga0114912, IMG submission 89713) | Marine viral communities from the Global Malaspina Expedition - Malaspina viral metaG DeepMed_51 | ecosystem: Environmental > Aquatic > Marine > Oceanic | place: Mediterranean Sea...
ATGGGGCTACAGAAGTAGAGATAGAAGATAACGATTACGACCACCCAAGTAATAGAAATAGCTTAGGTCCACCAAGGAATACACCAGTATAGGAAAAAATTATGGTAAATGTTGAAGATTTATTAAAAATACAAGCAGCCAACCCTGGTCAGGGTATATTAAAAACTACTGGAACGGTGTATGGTGTGCCCTCTTGTTTGCTTAACATGACTGATGATCTTTTGGGTCTTTTACCCTCAGATTTATTATGGGGACTTGATGAAATACTTGGTAATGCTGCTGGTGGCGCGTTTAACTACCTTCTTCAATTTTTGAATTGGATTTTGCGGATTCTGGGGATGAAAATGGTCGAAACTCCAAATGGGTTTCAAACTATTCAAATAGGAAGTAGTTTGTTTGGAATAAATCCTTTTGATATGGGGGGTATTTTGGGTGGAGGGACTGGCGCTGGAGGTTTATTAGGGGGCTTGCAAAGTGTTTTGGACGATGCTGGACAGCTATATGGTAACCTTGCTGGGACATACGACCAATTCCAGCAGCTTAAGAGCTGCCTGGACCTCCTACAAGCCAACTTGAACAGTAAGCCTGAGTCCCTGGCTGGACAACTTCACGAGGCGGTACAGAGCGATCCTGGGGTCCTACAAGCTCTTGTAGGAACACACATTGCCAAGATTGATGGGGCTCAGGAGTTTATTAAGAGAGCTGCCACAAGTAAAGTGGCTATTGCTAAGATTTTAAGAGAACGAGCACTAAATCCTGAATTAGAGCCTTGCTTTCTTCCTCAATTTGCAGAACTATTTGAGGGAACTGGAGTTAGGATTTGTGTAGAACAAGAAGATGACAAGTTAGAAACTCCATTCCGTCTTGTTTTTGGCCCTCCTCAAAGTACAAAAGGACAATTTCTATTAACTGCTGACGGGCTGTATTATGATTCTCAGACTGGTGGTCTGGATGATGTTGGTCTATATCTATCCTCAATGCAGTTGGAAGATATAGGGGATAAATGGAAATTTGAACATGATCCCAATGTCGGTGGTAAAGGTGTTCAACTTTCTTTGGATAGTATAACTGAGTATGTAGATACTTTGTTTGATCCAGCGTTAATTGATGATAGTATTTATTTACAAAAGTATTATGATAATGATACATTTATTGAACATTTAGAGGGACAAAAAAATAAATTAGTTTATGATCTATCTTCTAGTTTAACACAGCTAATTGCTGATGAGGGTGCTGATTCTGCTATTGTTGTAAATGCTAGACAATCTTTATACTCTGAAATTGGTAGACATAATGATAAACTTAATCGCCGTAAAAAGCAAATCGAAATTAGAGTAAGAACTCCTCAACTCTTTGATCCTGATAATATTCTAGGTTTGGCTGTGTTTCCTGGGGAAATTCCTGTAAATGATTTTTCGTATTTAGGAAAACTGAATATCGGAATTGCTCTTGAAAAGCAACAAAAACTTGTTTTTGCTGCTGCTGAAGTAGAAGGGATCGTTTTACCTCTTACTCCTAAGTTTGTAAAAGCGGAACCAAAATCTGAATCACTACAGGTAAAACATCTTACTATCCCTACAATTGGTGATGGTGGGATTATACATTCTGCTAGTGCTGCTGGGGACGCTTCGGCACAAGCACATATTTTGAACTTAGTTGATGAAATTACGACTGAGGGATTAATAGCAACTTATAATTTCTTAGGCAGTGATACAGTTGCTCCATCCTCAACGGAGTACTTTGTAACAAACTCTACGGATTTATCCATCTCTAGTAATGCCAAACTTGTGGCAAAGTCCTCTGAGTTTGTATTCGCATCTGGTCTTGGGATTCCCTACCTAGGTGGAATTGCTGAGTTTAACCAGACCACCCCCTTCCTCCCATCTGGGGTGGGGAGCTATGTTCGTCTTCCTGACATTCCCGATTTCAGGAATTTGACCTACGGACTTAATGGATTCTCAGTTGAGACTTGGATTCATGTTCCAACTCTTTCGTTAGCGGCTACTGGAGCAGACGGGTGGAATGATGCAGGAGCCTCTTCGCTCCATCGCTTAGTTCTATCGTGTGATAATGTTGGTGGAAATGTTACTTCTATCAATCCGTCTTCAACACTCAATAGTTTTGGATCTCAAAAGACGAGAGGACTTGTTATGGGCTTTACTAAGGATAGGCAGATAACTTCGGAACAAGGGCCTAGTAATTTACCAGCCGACCACACGGCATTGCGTTTTTTCGTGGCTCCGACGCAATCCATTAATGCCTCTGCTGCTTCGTTTATAGCGGAGGGAGGGGCTGACGGCTGTACGGCCTCGACAAAATGGTTAAATGCTTCTGTGGATGTTACGACCTCAACTACGGCAGGTACATCATTTGAATCTGCTTCTTCTACTTTTGTTAACGCCACTATGGTTGCAGATCCTAAAGTTAATGAATTAAGATTCTATCTAGATGGTAACCTTTTGATAACCTCATCTTTGTCCTATTGTTTTGGACAAAAAAAGCACTTCCCAGTAGCCGTTCCTACATTTACTCAGGGTAATAGTTTTGAGTACGGGGGTTCTTCAACTTCATGGAATGTTATTGCGCCCATCTTAGGAGGGGGGCCAAAATGGAACTTTGGTGCTGCCTATTCCTTTACGCCTTGGATTGTTGGAGGAGGATATACAGATGGTAATATGGTTGATGATAAGGGATTTCATTTTTTGAATGAGTATGGTGGTATAAGCAGCGGGCTAAAGGGCCATGTAGGAAGTTTAAAGTTTTATAAAAAACCCCTAAATAATAAAGAGGTACTTCAAAATTACGATGCTCAAAAAGGATTATTTAAGAATATTACAACATAATGGTAACAGTTAATGTTTATGGTAGGCCTTTAAGTAAGGCTATACAAGAAGGGATAAAATCCAAAGATGAGCGAATTTTTGGATTTGGTTTTCCATTGGGAAAGAGACTCTCAGGCCCTGCATTTTACAAAGCAGCTGATGTAGATCTTATTAAAAATAATTTATATCAGCTTTTGGGTACCGACAGAGGGGAGCGAGTAATGCTTCCTAATTATGGTATGAATTTAAGACGCTATCTTTTTGAGCCTCTTGATGAGATTACATTTGAGAAGATTAAGATGAACATTGTTTCTAATATTGCACAATATTTACCTCAATTGAAAATTCTTAGATTAGGTGTATTCAAACAAGATGGCGATGTAGGCTTTACTGGTTTACCAGGGTTTGAAATTAAACTAATTTTACAACTTAAAGATAATACTAATGTAATTTTTGATACACAAGTGGAGATAAGATAATGGTTTTTTCTGGGACAGTAACATCGGATTTTGAAAAGCTCGTAGTAATTCCAGACGCTAAGAAATCTGAATTTATTGATTTTGCGGCTACGGATTTTTCGACTATTCGAAATGCCTTACTTGAATATATCAAAGCAGTTTACCCGCTTGAATATAAAAACTTTAATGAATCAGACCTAGGTATAATGTTAATTGAATTAATATCTTACATGGGCGCAGTGATGTCTTTGAAAGCAGATATGCTTGCAAATGAAAACTTTTTACGAACGGCTAGAAATAGAAATAATATACAGAAATTGCTTGAATTAATTGGGGTTAAAATGAAAGGCCCAACTGCCTCAGTTGCACAAGCAAAACTAACTCTAAATTCTGATCCAACTTTCGGTGGTGATCTTTCTGACCCCACAAAACTAAAAATTCTCCCTTCTGATCGGACAATATCGGTTACTTCTCCCTTAGATGGTGGACCTGTGAACTATACTGTGTATAAAGTAGTGAATGGTCTGTTAGATTTAGCTAATGATGGGGGCTATATCGAATTGGATGGAGCTACAGAATCAGACAATCCTACTACGACCAGCAGCGTTTATACAAATCTGGCTTTATTAGAAGGAGGTTTAGTTACAGTAAATGGCACTTTTGATACAACTGATTCTATAAAGAAAATTAATCTAACAGAGAATCCCGTAATTGAAGGTAGTGTTGAACTATTTGTAGGAGGAACCTTAACTGCGGCATCTGGAGCTTATAAGCAAGTACACAATATCTTCTTTGCTTCTGGGGCAACGGATAATATTTTTGAAGTTGTATATGATGATGATTTTAAAGCAACTATAGTGCTTGGGGACGGGATTGCTGGGACATCTCCTCCAGCAGGCGCTAGTTATTATGCAACTTATCGCGTGGGAGGAGGGAAACGAGGTAATATACCCAGTGAGCATATTAATATTGCTATTAGTGTATTAGATGATACTATTCCAATATCATCAGATTTAGAAAATATTACTTTAGCTACAGGAGGAGCGGACGCTGAAACTACAGAACACGCTAAAAAGTATGCTCCCCTAACCTTTAGGAGACAAGATAGATTAGTAACCTTATTTGATTATACTGTTTTTTGTAATGCTTATGTTGGTCCTTTAGGAACAATTGGTAAAGCAAAAGCTGTTACAAGAAATGCGTTTAGTTCTGCCAATGTTATTGATTTATATGTACTTGAAAAAGCAAGTAGTTCTCAACTACAAAGAGCTACAACTTCTTATAAAAAAGCTTTATTAACTGCGGTTAATGAGAAAAAAATGATAACAGATGAAGTTGTACTTGTTGATGGGCTTATTAGAACCCTTGATTTAGTTGTCACTATTAAATTAGATAAAATACTTGCCCCCAAAGAAGAGAGTATAAAACAAGCAGCTAGAGAGAAAATTGTAAATTTCTTTATGGTTGATAATTTCGATTTCGGAAAAGCTCTTTCCTTGGCAGATTTAAATAGAACAATTTTTGAAATACCAGATGTGCGTTTCTCTTCTGTTGATAATCTTGATTATGATGTTAAAGTTGATTTTAATGAAATTATTCAACTTAATAATTTAACTATTAATGTTGACCTAGTTTGACCGATAAGTTCCCAGTATCCAGACCATCTATGGTCGGCCCTTCTAATAAGGCGAATTACAAAAGAAATTTTGTAAATGCTTTAGAAATTATTACGCCTGGGGTCTATCTTGAAGAGGATGTTGCACTTAGCTCCAATAGGCTTAATCCAATATCAGAAATACTAAACTCACATATGGTGGCTGCTAATAATGTCTCAGCTATAGGTCTTGGTATTTCTGCGACAACAAATTATGGACATCTAAGTAGTGTAGATGGGATTTCCAATTATTTTATTCCGCAAAATAGATTAACAAATATCTCTCCTTTCGATTTTGAAAAATATATACTCAAACCTAATAATTATAGGTTTAGTGATTTTACTTCTAGCGCAGATTTTAAAAACTTTGTTGATAGCACTCTACTTCCAAATGCAAGATTAAATACTCCCAACGCTGGCACATATGATAGTACCATTACAGGAACACATGAATACTTAATTAAGAATCTTTCTTGGTTGTACTTTTTGAACACCTCTGCTCACGGTAGTTTAGCCACAGACCCATCTTCTATTGTTAGTGACCTTATTGTTAAAAATATTTTTACAGGAGTTACTCTTACTTTGGAAGAGGCTCTCCCAGCATTTGCAGAGTATATTTGGAAAAATTACGAAACTTGTTCAACATTTAGAAGTCTTCAATTAATTCCTAATGATTTTCTAGCAGGCACAGGAACTTACACAAGCGGTACGCAGCAACTAGATAAGCTTAAAACTTTAGTTTCTGTTTTATATTCTAGTTCTGAAACTGATAAACAAGATTTACATATAAAAACAGCTTTTGATAATTTTATAACTGCGTCTATTATATTGGATGATACAGAATCCAATGGTCCTTTTTATAAGTTTATAAAAGCTTTAGGCTTTTATCTTTCTGATCTTAATGAAGAAACGCAAAAATTATCACTTATATATGATATACAGAATGTACCAGAAGAGTACCTTGAGTTAGTTGCTGAGTTAATTGGATGGAGATTCTTCGGGCCTGATCCTGATCGCTGGAGAGTACAGTTGCAAAGTGCGGTTAATATTTATAAAGCTACTGGTACTAAAAAAGCGTTGCAATATGGTATTGATTCAATTTTTGCGCAGGGAACTTATAATATAGAAAATAATATTACAGAGGTTTATGAATCCTATATTCCTTTTCTACTGTATTATGCTTTGGCAACAGAATCACCTCTCTACACTTCATTAAATGATTATACTTTACAAAAAGCTATTGATTTAAATATTGCCGAATATAACTCCTCCTCATTAACTGGTAATATTGAACTAGCGGTTGACCATATTATCTTACAGCTAGTTAAGTTTTTTCCTGAATATTTTCCTTTTGGAAAGGGAACTTTCCCAACCTTCTTTGGCGATCTTGAGGTTATAAGTACTGGAGAAGCTCACGAAGGTTCTCACTTCTTTGAGCAGGGAAAGGTGTGGGCTGGGGATCCTCCCCTATCTTCTTCAAGTATTGAATTGCAGTACAAGGGGGATGAAAATTTCAAATTTAATTATCGTGACCGCACATTCCCCATACCCCCGTTTGAAGAATATAAGTACTATAAAGATGCATATGTAACAGAATCAATGTTGCTTATGATTGTTGATATACTGACCTGTACTTTTGGTGTGCGTAAACAGTTTGCTTTAGAGCTTGCAGATCATATCCGTACCTATACTAATAATCAAAATGGAGATTTGCTTTACCTTGATAATGGGTGGTTATTTTTTACAGAAAACTTAGTTACTCCTACTAATGAAGATTATCTTTTTAAATGGATTGGAAATGAAGCGAATGTCTCAGGATTAGAGGATAAGGATAAGTATATCAGTTTATGGAACGGCAAATCATCTCATATTAAAATACTTCTTGATGCTGATTCCTTTGATTTTACAAGTGATGATTTGGATATAAATGGATCTCAATTATTATTTCAAATAGCTAGAGTTGTTAACGATTTTATCCCAGCACATGCTATTCCAGATCTTTATCTTAGTACTTCCGCGATAGATGATGAAGTAATAACCGATACGAGTGCAATTGGATTGCATTTTGATAAACGAGAATACTTTGCTGGTTTTAGTCCTAGTGCGTTAGCTTTTGCTAGGGGAGGAATTTATGGTACAAACTTCCATAGTAGTGGTAATGCTTTTGGTCGTAAAGCTGTAAATACCGTTCGTGATTTATCCCAAGAAGACGCAACAGGAGCAGCAGATGATCCCATAATTGCTCACAGGACAGCATGGCGAAGACGCAATTATAAAAACAGTCTTCCTAAGGACGGGTACTATGACCGTACTGGCTTTAATATGCCAAACAGTTTTGAAGCTTCAACATTAGAAAAGACTACTGTATCGTCATTGGGATTTTTACCTTTAGGATATATTTCGTATAATGGAATTTATCAAAACGCCGCTGATGTTAATAATCTTCATGCTGTTTGGGATCCATGTGAAAACTTAGATTCGTCTAATACCTTTTTTGAAGCCGACACAAGTAACACCTTCCCATGTCGTGGTTTATTGACCCAGCCTGTGTCATCGAACTATTACAATAACCGAGGTCAGCTCCATGAGTCTATTGCTCTTATGCATAGACTTAATGAAAAAAAGAAATTTGTTGAATCTGAAAAGATTTTATTGGAGAATTTTGAAGATTTTGCTCCATCAGCTGATTGGGTAAATCAAGTTCTAAGTATTGCTAATAGCGGAACTAATGCAAATACTTTTGGTCCGAACTCTGAAGATGAGTGGTATAACTTTGCATGGGGTAGAGGTATTCAAAAATTATATAAAGATTATATGAACTCTAGTAAATTTGATAGACATCATACCAGACCAGACCTTCTAACGAATTTGTCTGGCGGTCCTGATATAATATCACATACTTACACAGGAGCACTGCATAATGGATACTTTAATATTAATGGCTCTGGGGTAAATGCTAACCCTTATTCAGCCTTGGTAGCTTCTTCTTTTGCTACCTCCGATAGTTTACATATTGGCTACGATGATGGTTCTGGAATTCTTAGCTTCCTTACAATAGATGAAGCGATTTTTGGAACAAGTTCTGTAAGCTCCTTAAATGAAAGTGGAGTATTTGATGGATCCAATTTAATTCTATCTGATTTATCATCAATCTTTCAAGTTGAATTACGAAATTCACATATACTAAGCGGTGTGGAATTTGTTATTACAGCTGAATCTTTAATAAATCCAGATAATGGTTTTAGAATTTTTGAAGTTGATCCTATCTATGCTAACCAAACTTCGGATAATTATTTAATTAAAAATAGAGTAATTAAGTGCAAAAATATAGATGGACTTACTAGATTACGGTTCCCAATTAAGGGAAATTACGGAGTATTGAAAGATAATTTCTTAATTCCTGAACACGAATATGAAGTATCTATTAATCATTTAGTTGGTGAAGAAGCAGGTACTAGTTTTGGTGGTGCATCATTAGGCGTATTCATTCATACGCAGCCAGAAGGAGATCAAGATCTATTTTGGATTTGGTCACCTGAGGGTGAGTGGGTAATGTCGGATGCTTCTGCTATTAATAAAACTGCTGTACTTGAGAAGTATTCTCATGTAAATACTTTACCTGTTATTATTCCTCCACCAGAAATTTCAGATTTCTCTTCCATAAATACAACCCTTGGGTGTATAGATGAGTTTGAAGTAGATAGTTCGGCTAATGTAAACAATAATCCTGCTGCCTTGAAAAAGATAACTGAATCTGATTTTTCAAAATTTAATATAAAATTCGATACTTTTAATCAACCTATAGTTGTTCCTCCAAAATATTATGGAATTGGAGGTGTTGGTCACTGTTCAGGTAATGGGGCTATAGAACAAGTACATAGGCTAAATCAAGCTTATGTTTTTGAAGTTTATATGATGCCTAATTATCAAAATCTAGAGAAATATTTACTATTAGATTATGTTTCTGTCAAAGACCTAACCTTACAGGATAGGGCTAAGATTAAACTACCTATAAGTAATGAAGTACTAACTCCAGAAGAGCTGGGTACGCCTTTTAATCCTTACTGTAGAGGACAAAAAGAGATAGTCTTGGAGCCAGATGAATTATTAACTATCCTACGCTTCTTTAATAAGATGGTAGATGATAGAGGTAGTCGCGATGCCGCTGTAACTGCTTCTACTTTTGAAACTGGTGGCGGTAGTAGGTTGAACTACAGGGAACATCCTAAGTGGGATGAAATAATAACAGCAGCTGATGCCAATCATGGGCAGCTGACATCAATTCAGGTAGATAATTAATGAGAGGCACCGTAGAAATATACCAAGATTATGGAGCTGATAACCAGAAAATGGTTTATCAGGAAGGTAACCTATTGGTCGATGGTGCGGGTAGTTTGATTGTAGATATGCTTACAACTTCTCCAAGTTTATCAGCACTACCTTCTGCATCCAGTCTGCTAGATACTTCTAACTATACCATACAAGCTATGTCCTTTGGTAAGGCTGAATCTGGTTATCAGAAAAATGCTCATACTTATCTTGGTAGTAAAAAAAACCTGTTAGCGTATTCTGAGGAGTTTGACAATACGGATGCTGGGGGGTGGGGCCATGGTGGAGGTGTTTATCTTCAAGTTTCTGCTGACCAAATCCCAGGACCATACGGAGGTACTTCTGCTGCGGAATTGTTTTTAGATACAAGTCCTGAATATCCTACACCTCAGGGTAATACGGCTGTACACCAACGATTTGAGATTCCAGTATCTGGGGCAGCATATACTGGTTCCATATTCGTTAAATCTACAGCCGGCACCCTTAATGATCAGGAACTAATACTAGCTGTAAAATATAAAGGGGATGCGGGGGCAAATGTAGCTCATACTCAAGCTACTTTCAAATGGGTTGATAACAGACTTGTGTTCGTTAGTGCTGCGAAAGGGGGAAGTGGGGATCATCAGAATAGGGCGCATGTAGAAGAACTGTCCGATGGTTGGTGGAGAATTGGTGTAACAAGAAATTGGCCTATTAATCAGACTGTGTATCAAGTAGCTTTTGAATTTTTTCCAACTGGTTGGACTACAGCCGAAACATCTCCCAATCCCAATAATACAGGATCAGTTTATGCGTGGGGGGCTCAACTAGAATTAGGAGATCATATAACCTCCTATCAGAAGTCTGAAGGTCCTAGATTTGTAGCCAATCAAAACTCTATATTTTCTACCAGCTCAGTTGGAGAGGATATTATTCGCACAGTTGAACGGTATGGGGCATCTAGTTATATTCCTGAAGATTCCTTACCAAGTTATCCAAGTCCGTTAGACAATAGGCTTGAAAAAGACACTAGAACTGCCGCAGAAATAGAAACTGGACTTGATAATTCTGTTGGGCATAATTTAAATGTTGTACCCTATAGGGATCAAATTCTTTCTAATTTTATATCAGTAAGTTCTTATGATACAGACGAAGGGCTTGGTATAACTGGTCCTTATGTATCCTCCCTTGGGTATTTCATGGGTTGTTATCCAGAGGGGTCTGGTACTGGTGGTAGTCCCTGGGTTCTAGTTCGTAGTTTTGATGGAAGTTTTGTAACTAGTCCAAGCGCACATGCAATAACTAATGCTGCTGCTACTGAAGTATCTGCTACAATAGTAAGTGGTGTTTACAACAGCGTATTCAATGATGCTAGTTCTATGGATACTTCTGGTTTTGTGGGTAAGGTCTTTGATCCAAATCAAGCTATAGCGCCTTTAGGAAGTAATAGCTTGTCAGGCATAGTTGTATCTTCTGATAATACTTTTTCTGGGGCTGGTGGGGCGGTAGCTTATATGGTAACAATTGGTTCTGGAGATGTAGGGTATAGTAATTTCTATGGGGGTATATATAATATGGGTTTGTGGGTGATAGATAATAAAGCCACACTTGCTGAAGGTAATACTCCTCCTTATTCCTTTAGTCCCCTAAATAATCCTAGGAAATATAAACTATTTTCTAAAAAAACATTAAACGAGAATTTATGTAAGATCACTGATTCAGGAATTGCGCCGTACCTTTATGGGTCTGGACAGCATAAGGATCTTACTATTATATGGAGACTAAACTTTTAAATGAATTTTATAGAAGAATTAGAAATCACTGGCCATCTACAAATAATTAAATTATTTAGAGATGGTACAGAGGAGATGGTTTATGACGATCATAATGTCATTACTTCGGGTATGGGTGTAGGCCTTAGTTACTTTTTTACTGGATCGGGTTCTAAAAATATAATGGACTATCAGATTGATCGTTTTCAGATCGGAGTTTCTGGTCCTAACCCTACTGATCCAGCAAGTTCTATATTCGCACTAAGTGGCGCTCTTGAAACTTTGGAAGCGTATGGTGGGACCTCATCTAAGCTAATTCTTGAAGAGCATAAACAAGTTTTGGATACCGCAATTGATGTTTCTCCAACTAATAAAGTATTTGCAGTTATCCCAGCTAAACATGTATCTCGTCTTAGTGACACGGGGGTTCGCTATATGCTTGTTCTTGATGAAGAAGCCTGTATATCAGCTGATGTGGGGACAGTGGGTAGTACTGTAGATGTCGTAGCGGGTCCTGGGAAAGGGGCATTAAATGAGGTTGCTTTATTTATGAAAAACCCTATGGCTCGTGTTGGAGACAATGCCTCAATAATGGTTGCTTATCGTACTTTTAGTGATATCGTTAAAACGAATGATTTTTCGTTAGTATTTAGATGGAACATTAATTTCTAGTTATGCCTTTCCTCCCAAATGACCACTACACCACAAGTGGAGATGTTAAACTTTTAAACTCTTGGAGGGCAGATGTCTATAAGTTTGACACAAGCTCTTTCTATAACTGGGAACAGGATAATGAGCCTATTCATGACCTAGAAGAGCGTACTCACTTATTGTGGGAGCGTGAGGGGTATCCAACCTCTTCTGTCCCAGGCCTAGCCCTAGCAGTTTCCGCTGATGCTGACGATTCAGCGTTAGAATGTAACCCCAATTTATTTACTGATGTCAGTTCGGCCATTAAAGCGTTACCTGAAGTCTTACGATTCCCCGTTATTCTTGAAGTAGCATCTTATGGAGACTTGGGCACTTTAGAGCTTAATAACTTGAAGTGTGCTCAGGGTGGATCTCTTGAGATTATAAACAGAAACTTTGCCAAAATTTATTCTTCAGGTGCTGCTATAGAGCATACTACCACCTTTCCTTATTCTGTAACTAGTATAACTTCTGCTGATGTTAGCACTACTTTTGTTGACGCTTCCGCATTAAGTATTAGCACACCAGTTGTCAGCTCTACTTCCCCCAATGTGGATGAGAGATTTACTAAGCATAACAGAGCTGTTTGGCAGAGCGGCGGTTTCGATGTAAACTTTAATAGAACCCATAAATTAACCTGTGTCCCAATTTCTCAAGCTGATCTCGCCAGTAATACGGTAAACGAATTTCAAATAGCTAATATTTATGATGATGGGATATTAGATTCAACCATTCCAAATCATGATGTAAGTGCAAAGAATCAAGGTAACGCGGCTATTGTTCGTAGGCTTGAACCTAACGATGGGACAGCTCAAGGTATAGGTCTTATCTATGGTAATTATTTTCGCAGGATAAAGATACAAAATTGTGATGGTCCTATTTATGTTAGAAATTTTGTTGTTGACGGAACCACCACAGACATTCCTTCTGAAGCTGCGCAAACAACAGAGATTGGAATAGAAGTTAATAATTCTAATATTGTATTAGAAAATTGTACTGCTGAAAGATGTAGAGATGCTGGTATTCAATTTTCAAATTCAAAAGTTGTTGTTGCGCGTGGGTTAGTTGGTTACAGAAACTATAAGAGATTAGGCGCAGTACGCGATCCACTAACTAAGGGCGTTGGGTGGAAGATGGTTAATAGTGATGTTACCCTAAGCTCATCTGATCCCTATTCAGCTTCTGGGATTGATTTTCTTCTCCACTTCGCACACAATGATATTGGAATTGAAATGGTCAACTCTACGCTGAAGGGAGGGATCAGTCGAAGCTACGCTGCTAGCGGTACATATGCTTCTCATTTGCAAGCTTCGTATAATGGTCGGGAGTTCTTTGAAACTTCCACTCTCCCATTCGGAGAGGGTATTCGAATGGAGAACTCTACTTTAGACATTAATGGGTGTATAGATCTTTGGAATAATAGCCGAGGATTAGTAGCATATGGTTCAAATATAACATTAGATGAATGTTCTGTTGAGAATAATTATTTTGATGGCATCAAAGCAACGAATTCAATAATTACTTATAACAAACAACAAGTAGCACTACAACCCCTTACAGACCTTGCTAATTCTAACCATTATATCACTCCTCTTTTCTGTTCTGGAAACGGCCAGCACCTAGTCTTAGATCATTCTACGATGAGGCCTCGTGATGTTAGTGCGATGCCTTCTAATGTGGGACAAGCTGCTTTTCACAACTCTCATGGAACAGATGTATTAGGAGTAAGTGCATCCTATATTTTGCCAAATACTCTCCCTAGTATAGAAATAGCCAATGGTTCTAAGTTGGAATTAGCGCATGGATATATTCAAGTTCTGACAGATTCCGACGAAGGCTTTGCTAGGGGGCATAGCGTTGCTGGCGCAGCTTTATCTGTAAAGAACGGATCAAAAGTGAAATTACAAGGGAGCACAGGGGGTGCCAGTATGATTTGGGGACCCTCTCTAGATCAAAACCAGCGCAGGACCGCTGGTGTATATTCTTCGAATGGGTCAGAGGTTGAATTTAACGGTCCAACAATTATTACTAGGTTTGGAATTGATGTTTTAGCAGAAGATAACTCAACAATAACTTTTAAACCTCATAATTCAGAGAATGGTCTGGATGTAAGTGCTTGGAACTTGAGTGATACAGGAAATCACACTTCTGTTGAATTACATGCTATAAGGTCCTGCCTTGTTGCCAATCGTGGCTCAGTCATTAACATGGAGGATCTTGGTGATTATCATGCTTTCTGGGAGCCATCAAGTTTTGCTGGATCCGCAGCATATAACCCATCGGATGAAAGAGCAGCCTCCTCATATATGAATACTGGGTCTATGCAATTTTATCCTAACCCAGAAGACATACACTGTAACCAAGATCCATTGACTCATGCTTTTGGGCGGGGAAGAACTTCTTTGGGAGATGATCCTATTCAAAGGTTATTTAAACAGAAGGCATTACCAGATAGCCCAGGAGGGAATGCATTTGTTAATTATTTCTTAGTTGATCCTCTGGATTCTGATGAAGTTAAGAAAAATACTTTTGGGGGTAATTGTCTACGAGCAGTCGGTAATAGTTATGTAAATGTAAAGAATGTACACTTCCCAACAGGGTGGGAACAAGCCTCTGCACCCTTCTATGATTGTAGTACTGATTGTCACCAATTATGGATATGGAATATAGCTGATAATTCTCAACTGAATGTAGCTCATGCTTCTGTTAGTGGGATGTACCCAGCGTCTGCTGGATACCATGGTCCTGGGGCTTTGTGGGCATCAGGAACCTCGCCTCCTACAACAGATAAAGCAAGTTCTGGGGCTCCCTATAATGTTCCTGATACTGGAATACTGAGTGTACTTGATGATTTTGCAGGAGGCTGGGGAGAGATTCCGCAGGTAGCGACCCCGTACCTCTTCCATCCTCCTCAGGTTGATCGTTTTACTGGACATGTAAGCAGCACTGATGCACAGGCTACTAAGTTAGAGATTGGAACTTCCGATGGATCCTGGCAAAATCAGGGACCATTTAGGTTATACTTTAGTGTAGATCCTATAGCTAAAAACCTACTAACCTGTTCTGCTGGACCAGTACAAGGAGCAACGGCAGCTATATTTTTAGCCAACCTCCTATCTCACGGTCCTGCTGCACAAATTTTTGCTCAAGGATATAATCTGTCTTCAGCAGCTTCAGCATTACCAGCCTCTGTTTATTCTTATCCAACATTGAAGAAATTTGAGGATACAAATTTTAATGGAACTTGGGACACATCTTCAGACTTTGGCTGGTGGAACTGTAATGAGTTAGTGCAAGATGCAAATGACAGGGTGTGGTTAGATGAATCCGCTGCTAATACTTTTGCTAATGCTAAAATGGCGGCTCAAGGTACTTCTAATAGACCTAAACTAGTGACAATTTATAGATCAACAAATACTGTTGGAGGTGAGGATTTTGATACATCATCAGCTAATGCTGGTTTTGGGCTTGGATTTAGAACCTCAAATGTGTTTGATTTAGGAACAGGGAATGAACGATAATGGCAGACTTTGATTTTGTACTTAGTAAATATAATTTTACAGATCCTATTCGTTATTTTAAAGCTAACGATCCTTATTACTATGAAGTTGATAATATCCCCTTAAAACAACTTGCTGAAAATACTTTATGGCTTAAAGATCAAGTAGAAAATCCACCTAAAATTACAAGGATTAAAAGAGCAGATTTTGATGAATTGCGTCCGTATGCTAATGGTAATGATAGAAAAATTCGTGTCTTACCTGGACGGTATACTGCTCGTATTAATGACGCATATGATCTAGAACCTGCGGCATATTTAACAAAGATACTAGGAACCAATCTTGGGGAGATTGATACCTTTGCGGTAAATACTGCTCAAACACCTTCGCTACCCCTAGCAGCAAATGAGGCTTTGGTATCTTTGCTGAATACATTTAAACTTAAGCTATCTGCTAATGCACAAAATATGAACGGACTATTTGAGAGAGCATTTACCTATCCACTACGGACGGAAGATGATCTCAGTAGTTATGTTGGCAAAGTTACACCAACAGTTACCTTTCAAGAAGGGCAAGGTCCCTTCCCATTAAGTGAAGTTATGCTTTGGGCTAAAAAGGATCCTCTTATTGGTAATTATGATAGTGTATTGGGATCAACTTATGATCCAATTGATATAGCTCACGGTTTTGATAAGATAAGTTTCTTGGAAAGCGTATTTATTAAGAAATGGCGATCTGTTACTAGAACAGCAATTGTGGATGTTCCAACAGAAATTACAGTAAACATTCCTAAATTCGAAAAGGACGATTTTTATTACACCGATGAGGAAGGAGTTAAACAAATTCTTGACACTGCTACGCAGCGAATAGACTTAGTTTTCATATATTCAAAACCTGTTGACGCAGGTGCTACAACAATTGGGGAATTTGTTGGGGGGCAACCAACTTCAATCACTACACCACAACTAGGAATAGTGAAGGGGGCTGGTATAGGGGTTGATTTTAGTACCCCAGTACTAGGTGAAACCTCTGTAGATGGAGAAATTGATCCTCTCCCATCAACGGATGCTGACGGAAATGCAATGATTGTTCCCAGCATAGGAGATAGTGCAAATGATAAAAATGGGTTTACTGGCCTTGATACTCCCATTCACGGATCTTTCCCTTCTCCAGATGATCTGATGAATCAAGCTCCTCTACTAGCAAGTGTTCTAGAAGGTAAGAACTATGAATTAGTGGGACAAAGTATTTTACCTGTTGCCTATATTGTTACCAACAGTACTGAGTCTATAGTCCCTTCGGAAAATGTTATTGATATACGGCCTTTCTTTAGGACTACAGAATTAGCCTACAATGAGCGGGCGGGGATTGCCGCAGCGAACCCTCAAATTTCGTTTGCCAATCCAGTTGTAGGTAAAGCCCTGTTGGACAAAACTGCTTGGGAATTAAAAAATTATATTGATGGTATTATTGATACACCAGATGAACCAGAGAGTCCACATCTTGTAGGAGCAGGAGTTTTATTTGGTGGAATTTACTTTGGTGTAGAAGGAGTACTTACCCATTATGAATTATCTGAATCTATTGCTGCTGATATAGAGGGGGCTTGGTCTGTTGTTAAACAGAAATTTGGATTACCTGCCTCTGTGCCTGCTCCTTTATATCCTGACTGGGATTTAGGGGCTCATGCAGGCGCTTTATCTGAAAGCGGATTTCATGCTAATGATTACATTAATGTTATGCATAATACAGATGATGCTCAAGCCGCATTTGCATCCTTTGCTTCAGATGATCAGGTAACAAATGGTATAAATTCTATAGGTTCTACTGCTTCAATATATAATACATCTAGAATGCCTACTCTTGGAACAGGTAATCACCAAGGAACTGCTCTTGGTACAAGTATTCTCTTTTGCTCTAAAACAATTAGGTTAGATAAAGGGGATGTGCCTTGGATGTCTGATTACGATGTTAATGTAGATTTTCTGAATTGTGTTCCTTTGTCACAGCGAGGCGTTCCTCATGAGAATAGCAACAACAACGCTGGGGCTGCTGGAGTATGGGTGGATAAGCGTCCTGGGGAGTTTACAATATATGTAGCTTGGTTGGCGAATGACAATATTCAAGGAGTAAACCACGAATTTGGTATTTTTGATTCTGACCCAACAACAGGACGGGATGGAAATCATTATGCTGGATTTAATGTTCTTACAGAAGATTTAATTCATCATCCCTATGGGCTAAACCCTGGGGCAACTTCTGTTCATCATAAGGGAGAATCAAGACAAGGTATTTGTATTTACCCTTCAGTATCTTTTCAAGTGACAGGGTATCCTGCTACCTATTCAGGTAGATATTTTAATCTTAATGCTACTAATCCTGTAATAACTCTGACCTAGCCATGGCCTTCAAAGCCTATTTTTGTGGGAAGTTTTTTCCTGCGGGGCCACCGCACGACGAACCCCCTGGGGATAAAGGATTAGATAATAGGTTCGATATACCAGACGAACCTCGTGGAGATATTTGCGACCCGTGCAAACCAAAATTTC
>Ga0114912_1000598_pt1 | contig 17737 bp, 36 predicted proteins | sample MalvirDeepMed_51_FD_89713 | JGI IMG/M metagenome (GOLD analysis project Ga0114912, IMG submission 89713) | Marine viral communities from the Global Malaspina Expedition - Malaspina viral metaG DeepMed_51 | ecosystem: Environmental > Aquatic > Marine > Oceanic | place: Mediterranean Sea...
ATAGACTACCTTTTGTACTACAGAGTAGGCCATACTGCCTCTCTACCCTACTGTAATTTTTTGGGGCGCGTGGTTATCGAGGGTAACCATTATACTTTCGATAAAATTGACGAATGAACCTTATCGAAAGTCTGGACGATATAGCACGTAGCAGACGGCACAGACCCTCTATCTATAGTATAATGAGGTCATCGGCGCCAGCTTTGTACTACACAAGGGAGAGAGAAAATGAATGAAGTGAAGCTAAGTAGATCACACCCTGATGTCAAAGAGATGCTAAAAAGATGCTACCCTGAGTACAGAGGGAGACGTATCACACTTGTTGAACGAGACAGCTACCAAATGTCTAACTACTGGAGTGAAGGTTCTCGTAGCTACGTAGTAGCATACGACCTTGCTACCCTTAAGGTAACACAGCCTCACACAGCGACTAGCAATCCATTTGAAGGAGTTGCACACACTACGATTGAGATTCCCTTTGGAGTGGCACTAGTCGAGCATCGTTACATAGGTGACTACCAAGCAATAAGGGTGATTGTTAACGGCGATACCTTTACCAGAATGGTAACTGAGGTAACAAGTAGCTAGTAGATAGCAAGCGGATAGTTTGCAATTGACAACGCGAACCTGTATACTTAGGTGTAGATAGGTTAGTTAAGGGATAGGGGTTAGTTACCCCAGAGGAGATAGTTACATGGCTAGAGATAAGGTTAAGACAGATGAGAATGCGACAGTCAAAATGATGAGTGCTAATGGTCAGGTGTTCGAGATTCCTGACCCGACAGGCAAGCATAAGAAAGCCATTGACAAGGCTATAGAAGAAGCCGAAGAGAGTAGATTAGCGGAGTTTCTGACATCCGCATACGATAAAACGATGGCGGCAGTGCGGAAAGTCTACCAAGGGTTGACGGATGACGAACAGCTGGCCTTGAATCTGAAAACCGTGGTAATCAGGTACAATGCCATGCGGATTAAGGAAGCCGGGTCACACCAGACTAGCATGGTCACGATTCGACAGCGGGCTGTTAGAGGCTCCAAGTCGAACGGCCAAAGCAAATAAGGTTGACCGGCAAGCTTTGATAGAGTAGGGAGATAGGGGTAACAGCCTGTCTCCCTACGCTTGATCAGGAGACTAGATAGGAGCGTATATGTCTAGCCCTTTGATCAAGCGAAGAGAATCTAGCCGCATAAGGAGATAGTATGGACGGTTGTAAGAGATGCACCCTTTGGTACGTAACATTTAACGATGGCTCTATCTATACTGTCTATGCTGATAGTGAGATAGAGGCAAAGAGACTGGCTTATGTCAAGCGGAAAGTAGACAAGGCATTTGGATGAGCAACAAGCAAGTGCCTCTACCCTTAACTGAGAGAGTGATACCAGAAGTAGACGAGATACGGTCTGACCCTAGCGCATCATACTGGCTAGTCGAATCTCTAGACGCAGCCCTTAAGCGCGATCCTGTAGACGCGGTTAACGATGCGGAGATTCTAGCCGATGTCCTGAGCAAGTGGTGCGAGAGTAGATTAGGGAGTGAAGGGTGTAACTGTGTTAGCTGTGAGGGGAATCTGATATCATGCTTCTAGCCCACTATGTCAACGACTCCACTGATGACGAGTTTATCGTCTTAGCTACCGATCAGCCTAGCGACCCGTTTATGCCAAACGACTATGAAGGTCTAGGCTACTATTGCAAAAGATACTACCATCTGATGGAAGTCAAAGGGGCATCCGACTACTCAGAGTGGTCAGTAGAGCTGCCTACTGATCGAGAGTTAGCGAAACGGGGTTAGAGGGTAGTTTTTCATGATTAACGGTCAAGTCAAGATTTTCCACATAGGTAACGACTACCACATCAAGGCCAAAGGTCTAGACGGGAAAGTGGTGACTCTCTTTATATCTTCTAGCCGGTTACGTGCCGAGGGTGTACAGGAGTACGTACAGAACATGAGGGCTTATGGGCTCCCTAGTTTGCTATCGTACTTAAATACGTTTGAGAGCAAAGGAGAGTAGCTAAATGATTAACGGGAAACGTGACTACCAGGAGCTAGACCAGCGTCTATCTAAACGCCACACCTTAAAGGTAAGTAACAATACCTATCTCAATCGCAGACCAGACGATTGCATAGCCATGAGGTATCATGGCACAGATGTAGTGTTGTTCAAGCCCGATGGGAGTAGAGTACTCAATACAGGTGGATGGTTCACATACACCACTAAGGAACGGATGAATTGGTTTCTCCCAGATGGGATGCGTATCTATCAAGACCAGTCTATCTGGTATCTATATGACTACATAGCTAACAAGACGCTATGCATATACCGTGACGGTATAGTGATAGGGAGTAGGGGTGGGATTAAAGGTGGTAGGTCGATCAGTGGTAGGTCGATCAGTGCTACTAAGAAAACCAAAGCCCTTAAGCGCAAGATCAAGAGATATGCTGATACGTTTATCGAGAAACTAGATAAAGGTGAGATTCCAGCGCCTAGTCTAGCTGATTGCATAGGGTGTAGTATGGTGGCAGAAGATGGAAGTCATCCCTTAGCTAAAGGGTGTGTCAAGTTGCATGTTAGGGAGAGCTACTATGTGCCTAGTCTGTTAATGCGGGCTATCAAAGCAATACCTGTTAGTCAGGTAGCTATGTGGTTTGTGGGTGATAGGTGGGGTGGTAGGAGTGAAGGGGATACCCTTAGCACTATGCCCTGGTCAGATGAGATAGCGACAGAACAGTTAACTAAGTCATTGCGTAGGTTTATCTACAGGGAGCACGGGCTGGCAGCATAAGGGAGATAGTTAGGATAGAGGTTAGCCTTATGGAAGCAGTAGCGCAGGCTAAGTCCAATCGTATCCACTACCCTAATAGCTACATGCACGGGATGGTAGAGTGCTACTGCTATCAATATGAATCCCATGAGGGTAAGTGTCTAGGCCCGTGGTGCTATTGCCACTAGAGGAGAGTAGACTGTGAGCAATCAAGACAACACCTATAACGGCTGGACTAACTACGAGACTTGGAACGTGGCTCTATGGTTAGCTAACGACGAAGGGCTCTATGCTATCGTTACTGATCATAGTGGAGATTATGAGAGTCTAGCTGACGAGTTCAGGATGATAGGGATAGAAGCTACTCCTGACGGGGTTAGCTACCATGATGAGAAGCTAGGTCATAAGGAATTGGATAGCATGTTAGAGGAGCTAAGGTAGATGGATATCTATCTGTTCGAGGGTGGAGAATATTGTTCAGAGTGTGTAGAGCCTATAAAGAAGAGACTAGAGCTAGACGGAGATAAGCCTAGCAACCCTGACGATGAGCGTAGCTATGACTCGTGCCAATGGCCCAAAGGGCCAGATGATAGCGATTATCATGAGAGTGACACTCCTTGCCATTGTGAAAACTGTGGAGTGTTTCTAGGCAATCAACTAACAGATGAGGGAGTTAACTACGTACTAGAGATTCTAGCTATTGATGGCTACCTACCTCAAGAGTGGGTCGATGGTCTAGGCGTGTATGATGATCGGATAGCAGAGGCGAAGGGGAAGGTATTTTGACTACACCTAAAACTGATCGGCAGAAAGCTGAAGATAGGCTTCATCGAGCGCTCAAACAGCTAGACAACGCTTGGAAGAACATAGTAGACACACACTCACCGTATCCTGACAGCCCAGTAAAGACAGAGTTAATAGCTGCGACTAAGGATATCAATAGAGCATCAAGGCATGTATCTGCTGTGTTGTATAAGCAATCGTTAGTGACTATGAGGCTGAAGGAGTAACTTTATGTCATGCATAACCGATCCTAGTGAACGTAGTCCAGGTAAATTCGAATCTAGTGGGGAGATAGGGGAGAAGCTAGACGCGATCATGCTAAATGGTTTCTCTGATGAGGAGTTAGGTAGTGTTCTAGAGACTGGACACTATGCCCTACTCCTTAACACTGGTCTCCCCTGCGCTCCTCATGCGATAGTAGAGACTGACACTCAAGGGTTCGTAGACTATAACTCCTACGAGACTAAAGAGGGATGCATGAAGGCATGGAAGAATCTAGAGGAGAGTTTCAGTCAGAGTTATGCTGAGAGTGGGGGAGATGGGCAATATGATGACTAGTATATACCTCCTCACTCCTATCACCCCTGAAGCTAAGGAGTGGATAGAAGAGAATGTATCTGAAGATAGTCAGTGGCTAGGGAATGGTCTAGCCGTTGAACCTAGATACCTAAGTGATTTGGTATCAGGTATGAGCGAAGATGGACTAATCTTATCGGAGGATTTCATAATCAATGGGTAAAGAGTGTAGATTCAAAGCTGGTAGATATCGTCCTGAAAGCTCCACTAGAGGGAAGAAGGAGAAGAGGGGTTACTGTAGGAGTTGTGGGCAAGCTAAGTCTAGGCATCAGTCGTTCAAGAGGAGTAGATAGATGAGTGATTCCCTACGTAGAGCCCATATGGTCTGGTGTACAGAGTGTAGTGTTGTAGTCTGGGCGTATGATCATCTAACAGTAGAGACTTCAGGGTTGAGTATGCTAGCTAATCTGATTCAACTCTCCTGCCCTAATTGTGGAGAGAAGGGTAGTTTTGATGGCTATACTCTAGATGAGAAAAGCCTAGAGGCAATCCGAAAGGAAGTTAGAACAGACAATAGGATAATATCTGACTATTGGTCTGCCTTGCACTATTTAGCAGAAAAGAAGAAACTAAAGTGGGATCATGATGGTGATATATGGTGGCAGAGGAATGTCTGGGGAGAGTACATAGCTCCTAAACGCCAAGCTTATACTGCTATAGTAACTCCTGAGGGCAGCCCCCATCCCTTTGGCATAGGACTAGCTACTGAAGGGGAGAGTGGGTACATGCCTAGACCTGACTGCGGGTACTTCGATCTGTACACCTATGCACAGAAAGAAGCTGATGAACTTAACGAGGATGAGTTTAACCTAACTCAGATAGAAGCGTCTAGGATCGTCATAGGGACTATGCAACCTCATAGGGCAGGTGATAAGTATGCCTGAGAACATGAGATGTAGAAAATGCAATCATGAGGTTAGACCTGAAGATCACGATGGTGATCTATGGTGGTGTGTAGAGTTGTGGGGATGTGATTGTGACTGTCAGCCCATAGAGGAGAAGTAACAACTATGAGTCAGTGGACACATATATCAGGAGTAGTTAGAGTAGACTCAATGCCAGTGTCTATCTTCCCACAAGATACCAAAAGGATAGTAGAGGAGATATTCTATGAGTCTCTACCTTCAGGTTCAGAAGGGCCAGCAAAGGTTATAATACATGAACCTCCTAACCCTTACAACTCTATATCTTGGGGAGTAGTGACTATCTGGGGTGATCTTAGAGACAGAGGAATAGAAGAGGTAGATGGGATAAAATCCTGGTTTGAGATACGACTCGCCATGATGAAAGTTAACTCTCTAATGGTCAGACAGGCATCTTTAGTGGTAGATGTAGAGTTCAACACTACATTCATAGGAATAGATAAAGGAGACTATGATGTAGACTGGCTTGAGGTTCCATATGATCAATAGAGTCTACGTTATAGGTGACATCTCCCTTGGCGGTAACGTAATAGGGACAGTCACATATAATCTTGATAGCGTAGAGGTAGACTCTCTAGATGTGATCAACCGTAAGGAAGTGGGGAAGTGGCTAGAGAGTCACAGTTGGGAATTCGAGACTATAATAGACTTCAAGGTGGAGATAGGTACTTTCTTCTCTGATTGGGAGAGAGTGGGTAGTGAAAGAGAATGGGAGGAGTGTGAGTTTCATGACGAGTGGTAAGAGGGTAGAGTTTAAGGTTGGGGATAGGGTAGAGACTAAGGTTCAGATAGGGACAGTGACAGGAGAAGTAGACGAGGTTGATGGGTTGGTCAGTGTAGACATGGATAGTAATTTGCTGGCTGAATTTCTACCTGATCAACTCCGACTAGAGCAGACTTCCCTCCTCCCCTCTAAGTCTAACATCTACTCCTCTATCCTATCCTGGGACAAAGGGTTGTTAACAGGCAAGGATAGACAGGAGCTAGTTGATCATCTCTATAACAATAGGATGATGGTGGTTCATGGGAGAGTAGCGTGGTTAGTATCTACCGTTAGTGATCTTCTCACACGAATGGCAAACACATATCCCTCTGCTCCTGAGACTCTATTGATAGATAGAGTAGACAAATCCTTAGAGAAAGTTAAGGAGATCATCAGTCAGTCATGACTACAGAAAAACTCAACCCCTTCCAAGATACAATAATCAAAGCTACAGGAGAAGTAGAGGCTATCTCCCCAGGGGATGATCGTAATACCTATACTCTAGAGGAGATGCAAAAGGTAGTAGGAGGGTTGATAGAGATAGTTAACTTTCCGAATCAACCTGTGTTGATGGTAGTGAATGAGGAGGGGTTGATTCATAGACTCCCTGCTAACCAAAGGGCTAGCATGTTAGCAGAGAGGGTGATAGTAGGAGATGTGTTACTGTGTGGGGTGGATAGATTAGCAGACGATGACGATTCTGATCTAGAGAATACCATAGAAACTACTGAGAAGTCAGAATCTACTGATGACGATGGTATCCACCAACTCTGCAAGTGTAGTGAAGCGTTGATACAGATCGGAGAAGGAGGCATCTCAGACTTCTATCTCTGTCATTCATGTGGAAGACTTATGGTCTATCTTAAAGACAACGAGAACTTCTACTGGTTTAAGGGAGAGGATTAGTTTCACTAACTCAGTTCTTCATCGTCTGTAGATAAGACTCTACCTGCCTTGACATTCTAGATAGTAGATGATAGTATTTAAGTATCTTAAATCACTCCCATAGGGAGAAGGAGGAATCTGATGGCGGCAGAAGCTAAGACGGAAAAGATCACGGTGATGGTGGACGGGCAGGAGATGGAGCTAGATGTCTCGCCGCGTTATGCGGCTCAGACACAGGGCCTCATCGAAGCTCAGAAGCAAGCGGCCTTCAAAGAGACGAGGGATGCCTTCACTGAGGAGGCAGTCCAGGCCGTAGAGGGTGCGATCACGGACGAGCAGGTCTCTGCCCTGAGCGACATGGCCCTGATCGTCTACGTGGGGACTGATGCTGACCCTGTGCTGACCGAAGCCTCTAAGGTGGTAGTCAAGCAGAGGGCTCCGAAGGCGAAAGCAGCGGAGGAAGCAGCTTAGAGGGTAGCATCGTCTGAAAACCTAAGCCTGCGCGGAAGATAAGAGAGGTGGTAGAAATACTACCTCTCTTTTTTTAGGTGTCTATAAGCGGATAGGTGACTTGACAACTGCAACCGATAGGTGTATGATATACACGTGGCTGGCTCCTCAAGGATGCATCTTTAGACTTTAAGAGTCGCTATCGTCTCTTGGTCTAAGAGGAGCCAGTCACTTCATCTAAAATAGAAAGGGCTCACCCACCCTTGAGACCTACTTCCTTAGACACTGTTATCGGCCAAACAGCCACAGTAGCTCTACTAAAGCAATCAGTAACTACTAGTCGGCAGCGTAATACCCCTCTCGGTCATATCCTTCTAGAAGGGCCTACAGGCACAGGCAAGACAAGTATTGCTGAGGCTGTAGCGAATGAGCTAGAGGGGAATTTCGTTTCTCAGGTAGCCACCTATCTCTCCAATCCCTACGAACTCTCCGATCTGATTGTCTCCTCTTCTACCCCTCTAGTATTCTTTATTGATGAAATCCACTCCTTAAAGAAGCCATGTCAGGAAGCATTGTTTAGAGCGATGGAAGACTGGCAGGTAGCTTATAAGAGCAAGTGGAGTCGTACTCCTACTATGGTTAAGGTAGAGCCGTTTACTTTGATTGGGGCAAGTACTGAGGTAGGGAAGTTAGCTGCTCCGTTCATAGGTAGATTCAAATACTACCTCACTCTAGATGAATACACAGAGAGAGAAGTTATTGAGATCATTCAGTTGGGGATAGGAGACATAACGATAGCTGAAGACGCTCTCTCTGCCCTAGTCTCTGCTTCTCGTCTTAACCCCCGCCGTGCAGTCCATCTCCTCTCTCATTGTCAGGATTTACCCACTCAGCATATCACTAAGGAAGATGTTAAGGGTGTGTTGGAGTCGTTAGGTATCTCTCCTAATGGTATGACTAAACAAGACAGAAAGTTGCTATCTTGTCTAGTGGAGAACTTTGGTGGTGGGCCTGTAGGATTGCAGTCACTCAGCCTTGCATCTATGATTGACAAAGATACTATCAGGAATAGCATTGAACCTTTTCTAGCTAGACTAGGGCTGCTAGAATTCACCCCTAAAGGTAGAAAGATTCCTGATTCGGCATTGATGTCTAATGGAGCATGAGAAGAAACTCTGGACTCCTCCAGTCTGTTACCTCTGTAAGATACACAGGGGTCATCTGTTCAAGCACTCAGTATATGAGTGCCTAGACCCTCAATGTGACTGTAGACCACTATGTACCTGCTGTGGAGAGTACATAACTAGGGTAGTACATGAGATGACTGTTCTCGGACGCAACTGATTGTCACCCCTCTCTAACGCAGAGAAGTCTAGACGCTACCGTAAACGCCATCCTGAGATGGCTAACCGAACCACCTCTGCACGACAGCATAAACAACGACATGGAGACTATAAGAAAAAATCTCAGTGTGATAGATGTATATCTAGCCGGAATCTACTCATCCACCACACTGAGTATAGAACATGCGATGACTGTAAACCTAGAGGGGATGGGAGAGGGTACTGTAGACGTGATGGACATCACTCTACCCTATGTAAATCATGTCACATGAAAGAGCACAATCAACACAACGGTCAGCACAGAAGAGGGAGAAAGTTCGAGCAGGTAATATGGGACGAGAACCTACCCCTTCACCTGGGAAGGTAGGGTTTGTGAGGATGGGTGAATCAGTGATTGTATGCAGATGGTGTGAGCTTAGAGTCCCTATCAAGTCTGAGAAAGATCATGTGTTTAGCTGTGTGAAGCATCCTATGAGGGTAGTGGAAAGGCAACTAGATGCCCTTCTAGATATGGTAGAGTCACATAGCATCTCTCATGACTCAGGAGGTCAGCTTACGACTCTAGTCGGACGAATCAAGTCAGGACAGATAGTCTAATGGCAACCTCCCCTATCATCCGCAAGACTCCTACCATGAAGCTCAAAGAGCTAGAATATGGCAAAGAGATTGATACTCTGATGCTCGACGCACTACGTGAGAGTAGTGGTGAGTATCGTACTGCGGCTAATAGCATAGGCATCTCACCTGCTGCATTTACTAGATGGATAGTAGAGCTAGGTCTCACTACTGCATCTAAAGAGATACGAGAGAAGAATGATCTAGCTCCTACCCCTAACGAATCTCTAGAGAAACCAGACGACTTGACATCCCTCTCTGTTGACCCTAAGTTTCTAGGCCCCTGTACTCACTGTGAGATAATACTCACTGAGTTAGATAAGTCTCTACGGTTAGTTGATCTGACTAAGACCGATTCAGGCTACAGTCTCATCGTTAGAGACAAGTCTGAAGTACGCCATGCCTTCCCTATAGATCGAGATGGGTTGAGGGTAGCATTTCAGAGAGAGTAGGGTAGTTTGTACTACAGAGTGAAGTTGGTTTGTAGTACAGAATCACCCCCATTTCTACTTCTCTTATCACGAGATCAAAATGAAAAACGGTACACTCCCCTCTCCTCTTATTATATGTAAACAGGTAATTGTATTTCATTTTTTTCAGGTTCATTTTCCTGCCATACATCCTTACAATGAGAACTGCAAGTTTGGACAAATTCGATTACTAGTGTAGTACAAAATGGTCAGTGAACGCAGAAAACAGAGAATCTTCCAAGCCAGACAGCGGGCTATTGGATTCATAGAGAGTGAGAGAGTAGTTAGGGAAATAGTAGAGGAGATGTCTAAGCTCCAAGAGGAGAAAGACATCCTTACTGCTGAGATCAAAGCCATACGACGGAAAACTAAATCAGAGATTCTATCTCGACAGAGTCGAGTATCTGAGATAGAGAGTAGGGTTGATGATCATAAGTCTGATCTAGATGGACTACTCTCTTCTAACTTCTGTAATATACGAGAGGCTCAAGATATTTCAGGGCAGACGTATCAAGGTATAGTAAGAAGAGTTAGTTCGGGTAGACTCGCAGCAGTACAGCTTGCAGGAGTCTGGTACTATGTCCGAAGTGAAATAGAAGAATTAGCTCTTGAAGTCATACCAACTGATTTCTAGTTTCTTAGGAGACATTTATGTCAACAGGTAGTTCAGGTGGGTTTGATTGGGGGGCAGATGAGTCTGAGTTTCCTAGTGCAGAGATTGATCCCTGGGATTTTTGGACTAACCCATCTAATGATATGGGTGACAGCGAAACAGTACAGGTTAGGGTAGACCCTGAGTTAGCACGGAGGGTTGACGAGACGATACAGTTAGGGAAAGAGAAGGGTGTTCCTCTTAAGACTAGGAGTGATTTTGTCAGGTTCGCTATTAGAAAGCAAATAGAGGTGTTAGCAGCACATATAGGGATTATAGATGAAGGTGTTGCTCATTGGCTATTACTAGAGAAAGAGGCTAGTAAGGTAGCGTATGAGAGTGGTCAGCTAGCTAAGGTCAAGGAGACGATCAGATCACTCCAAGCAGGGTTGAGTGTTCTTACTTCTGAGAATAGAGGAGATTGGGAAGAGGCGAAGAGTAGGATAGTAGGATTTCTAGTACCTATACAGAAGATGTCAGGAGAGAATGATTTCCTGATGAAGCTGTATATAAGGGAGTTGTTTAGCTACCCTCCGTTTCAGACTACCTTAGAGAAGATAGAAGGGGCGGGGGTTAGTGTGGGGCCGGTGATTGGTAATGCGAAGAAAGCGTTTAAGAGGATAGTGGAGAAGTAATGACTTCTATCCCTGAACCCAAAGAACTCAAGCTCAACTTCCCCTCATGGCGTGATGGGCAGATTAAAGCTATTGAGTGGCTAGAGAGTGAAGACTGGCTCAATGATATCCAGAAGGATGAGAGAGATATTAAAGCTCTCGAAGCTCCAACTGGAACAGGGAAGACAGGTATTATATTAGCTCTAGCCAAGCTCAATCCTGATCTGAGATTCCTTATCCTCTGCGCTACTAAGCTTGAACAAGAGCAGTACGGAAAGAATCTCACCAGTAGTGAAGGGGTTATCTCTATCAAAGGGATGAACAACTATCATTGTATGATCAAGCATCCTAGTGTTGAGGAGGAGATAGTTAATGGGAGTGGGGAGGATGTTGAGTGTAGTGATAACCAGTGCTGGATGGTTCATGTAGATGAAGCACCGTGTAGAGTAGAAGGAAAGGGTAAGTTTGACTGCCCACAGAAAGCTATCTGCCCTTACTTTGCAGATCGAGCTAGAGCACGACAAGAGCAATCTGTAGTGACGAATTACTCTATGGGTCTATCGATGCTCAACTACACAGAGGGGCTGCTAGGGGAATTCGATGTGATAGTAGAGGATGAGGGTCATGTACTGGATGAGATGCTTGAGAACTTCATCGCAGTGAAGTTGTCTAGGAGGGTAGTGAAGAGGATTTTCCAGATCGACCTTCCTAGATTCTCTGAAGGTGGGGATATACCTAGATGGGCTTCATGGGTGCGTGACTGGGAGAATGAGATAGCTGCTATCGCTAACAGCTATCAAGAGGTTGACCCTAGCCTCATGACGAAGAGTGAGCTTAGAGACGCCCTTACTGCTCAAAGATACGCAGATGCATTCAGTAGGGTAGAGGGTATGGATTATGAGTGGGTAGTAGAGGAGACGAACAGGGGTGAGAATTATGAGTTTAAGCCTGTATGGGTGACTGATGACAGTGAAAAGGTGTTGTTTGAACATGCTCCTCGTCACATCATCATGTCAGGGACTATCCCCTCTAGTATCGAGCTTGGTGCGAAAGTAGGGTTGACTAATGCTGATTTCTCGTTTTTCAGACTACCTTATACTTTTCCACCTGAGAATAGGCAGATCATCCTCAAGCCAAGCGTGTCGCTTAAGAGCAGTGATCTTCATGCCAATTTGCCTGTTCTGGTCGATAAGGTAGATGAGGTACTTGAGGAGAATTTATTCAAGAAGATACTTATACACGCCAAGACATATGAGATCGCACAGTATATAGTAGAGGCGAGTGACTACTCTGACTATATGATGACTCATAGGTCTCAGGATAGGATAGTTGTGTTAGAGGAGTTTAAGGCGGCTGAAGCACCATGTATACTTGTGTCACCTTCTTTTGACAAAGCTGTTGATCTACCAGGAGATGAGTGTGAGCTAATCATCATAGTTAAGGTACCATATCCGTATCTAGGTTCAAAGGTAATGTCACAGAGAGCGAAGAAGAATAGGAAATACTACATTCACGAAACTCTAATGACCATCATACAGATGGCAGGAAGGGGGGTTAGGAGTGAGGTAGATGTTTGTCCGACAATCATCTTGGATAAACTCGGCCCAACATTCTTTAAGCAGGCAAGGAAGATGATTCCTGCTGGAATTAAAGAAGCGATAGTAGAGGATAAGTAATTCAGCCTGAAGGAGAAAAGAGTAGTGACTACTAAGTCGAAGAAGAACAGAGGGTTTAGTTGGGGAGACCCAGCAGAAGATTTCCCCACAGGGTTGTTCGATGACTTTGACGGGGTACTTGAGACCGTCGAATACGAAGAGGGAGACTTCGGGATACAGGTACACATAGTCATACGACCAGAAGAGTATGAGTATGACGCCCGTGGTCAGGACTACGACCCTGATAGTGATGACGGTCTCCCTCAACAGTGGTATGGGATGGGACAGGTAGAGGGGGAGATAGATGAGGATGGGCTTGGAGGAGACTTCAATAGCGCACCTCAGAAGCAAACCCGTGCTGTAAAGTTCATCTTGGCTGCCCGTGAGAAAGGCAAGGTCAAGATGAGAGATACGTCCCTCAAGCCTCTTCAGGGTGCGAAGCTGCACTGGAAGTCTAAGGCTGAGGGATGGACTAACCCCGACACCAAAGAGAAGGGGAGTAGTGACGTGCTTTACCCTGTAGGGAAGTACGTCGGGAGTGCAGTGTTTGGGCAGAGTGAGAGTACTAGGAAGAAGTCAAGGGATAGTGGTCGGGATGAGGATGACGATGAGGATGATGACGACGATGAGGAAGAGGAGGAAGAGGCTCCTACTAGGAGAGGTAGGAGAGGTAGTAGTAGAAGTAGTGGGAGAGCATCCTCTCGTCGGGATAGTAGTGATGATGATGAGGATAGTGATGATAGCAGCGATAGTAGTGATGATGATAGTGGAGATGATGACGATGAGATCACCGAGGAAGCTGCTATCGAGATCATAGCTCAGATCGTAGAGGATGAGGGGGGAATCAAGAGGAGTAGGTTAGGGACTGAGCTTATGAAGCTCACAGACGATCACCCCGAAGAATTGTTGACACTGGCTGCTAAAAGGAGCACGATCAAAGCAGCAGTAGATGCTGGCAGGATAGTAGATAGTAAGGGAACGTTGTCGTTAGCAGAGGAGGAATAGGGTAGAGAGTAGAAAGTAGTTTCACTGCGGAGATGTTGGTAGCATCTGGTAAGGTTAGTGAATTCGCGTGTCTCACTGAAGAAGTGAGGTATGACAGCTAACTTAATTGCCACTGATCATACGGGAGCAGAGTGGGGAATCCTGCCCGCAGTAAAGACAACAATAAACCCCTTAGTCCCACTTTCGGGGGTGCCTGGGCGCACTGTGGGAATCCGAGTTGACTTGTCCTCGGACGCGTCACCCCAAAGCACACCTTTGGGCTCTAGCAGGCACCCTATAGGTAATTTAATGCAGTCATCTATAATTCGTCATATAACTTCATCTGAATTCAATTCCATCAGTAGGTATAGACGACCTACTGAGGAAGAGAGTGCTCTTCTATCTCTAGAGGTAGGGGAAGGTGTAGTGTTGAGTCATAGGAATGAGAGATGCGGGAAGATAGTAGAAGGTACGTCTTGTAGGTTGGTAGGGATAGTGTTTAGATTGAATCGGAAGTACGGTCGGCAGTGGAAGACCAAGCATACTAGTGATGGAGATGTAGCAGTAGTGAAGATTCAATGACTATAGAGAGTAATAGGGGAGCAGGTAGTATGCGTATCTGCACTCCTGGTGAAGACACCAATCACCATTGGAAGATCGACAGCCCTAGTGGCAGTGAGACTACTATGGGTGTTTGTGAGAGATGTGGGGAGAGGAAAGAGTTCTCTATAGTGGGGAAACATGATGGGGCATGGGTCAAGGGTAAGGGACGGTCATGAGTAAATTAGAAGCGAACCTAAAGATTAAAATAGTATTTGATGATGGCTCTGAGCATGATGTCTCAGATTATTATTTTGATGCTTTACAGCCACATGAGAGCACACTATCCCACCCAGGGGTTGTAGTACGGAAAGTACCTCTAAAAGTTTATCAAGGGTATAAATACACCCCTAAACTACTAGACGATGATCATGATTGCCCTGAGTGTAAATTCTATCATGCCCAACATCACTCGTGATCTAGAAGGTGAAGAGGAGTGGGCTGATGCACTCATACAACGATATGAGGAAGAAGCTCCGAGAACAGGTAATCATGTCTCTGATTATACCCTTTGCTTACTTCAATCAGTGCTGTCAAGAGAGTATGCACCTGAGTGGAATCTTACGACATTATTCAGGTTTACCCTCGGCAAAGCATTCGAGAAGGCATTCTTCAATCTCATCATCCCAGAAGCAACTGAAGAGTTAGAAGTGGTCAAGGATGATATAGAAGGGCATATTGACTTTGGACACAACCCATATGACTTTGAGTGCAAATTCACTTCATCCTGGGAGAAAGATGATCCTAACGAATTCTTCGAGGGTAAGTCCTACTGGCTGGAGCAAGGTGGTGCTTATGCTATTATGCGGGATAGAAGAGTGTCTATTTTTGCGGTACTTCATATCCTCCCAATTCCACATCTAGTAAGGTATAAGATTGAGTGGGATAGGAGAGAGCTTCAGGATAACTGGGATAGAATACTAGCACGAAAGAAGTACGTAGATAAACAGTTAAAGGCTGGCAAGCTTCCTGACCCTACACCTTTGAACTGGCTATGTAACAACTGTCAGGTGAAGTATGTGTGTCCTAAGTGGAGATAGGAGATAGAGTAGAATGGCTGCAGGTAAGAATAATAGATATGACGGTAAGAGTATTAAGGGTCTAATGTCTGGTGCTGATTATCTAGACACTAGAGACCTATCTATCTTTTCCCTATGGGCAGAGACAGGGCTAGGGAAGAGTAGATTTATCCTAACCGCCCCCCCTCCTGTATACTTCCTCTCCTTTGAACCTGATGGGCCACTACACGCCATTAAGGCTGCAATAGATGAGGGGATAATTGAATCGAGTGATCTGTTCGTTGATGAGATCATCAAGAATGCACTAGGGGATGATGCTCCTCTGATCAGGACTCTAGAGGAAGAGGAGCTTATCTACGAATACGCAAAGGAAAGGATGAGTTGGATACTCCAGAATGGAGAACAGGGTGGTACGATAGGGATAGATACAGGTACTACCTTTAGTCAGTGTCTAACTGAAGTCGAGATGGAAGATATCATAGCTAAACGTGATAGACAAGGGAAGAGCTTGTATCCTTTCGACTATCAGTACGCCAACAAAGCTATGAAGGGAGTCATTGAGAGGCTGAGAGCAGGTGGGTTCAATGTCATTATCACTCATCATGCTAATCCAAGCTATAATGCTAAAGGTCAAAAGCTAAAGAACAAATGGGAATATCAGGGGAATAATTCTCTACCTAAGTGGGTTGACGTGCAGTTTAGATTACAAGGGAAGCTTGTAGAAGTAGAAGAGAGCGGAGAGAAAATAGAGCGTTTTCAGAGATGGGCAACACTTGAGAAAGTTAGGCAAGATATGGAGCTAGTAGGGGAAGAAGTAGACGACCCTACCTTTGACTCAATACTCGATGGTATAGATGAGATGTCGAGGAAGAGAAAAGTCGATCGAAAGGCTCTAAGGTAGGGTAGATAGTAGATGTTTAGAATCGACACGAATGAGACCATAACAAAGAAGAGAAGGATAGGTAAGGAGATGTTGCCTTACCTAGAATCAGCCACCTCTGTGATACCTGAGCAGCTAGAGGTAGGGGACTTGTCCTTTCTAGGGAGGAATGTAGAGGGGAGACTTGAGTTAGAGATAGGAGTAGAGTTCAAGTCTCTACCTCGTGATCTAGTAGCGAGTTTACGTGATGGGAGATTGATCTCTCAGCTTATACGCATGGTTAATCACTATGATCTGTCTTATCTACTCCTAGTTGGCCCTAAGCTGAGAACTAACTTTGAATCTGGAAAGCTACAGGAGAAACGGAAGAAGGGTGGTAAGATGAAATGGATAGACACACCCTTCTCCTATCACTACTTGAATTCTACCCTAGCTAGGTTTGAAGCTAGTGGAGGATTGATCAGACAGAGTAATGACATTCGAGAGGCTGCTGCATTTCTACTATCTCTACGTCGGTATTGGCATAAGAGACGTAAAGAGGGTAGTGATGGGGTAGTGTTTGTAAAGAAGAGATACAAGCCGCTTGATTGGAGGATGATGGAGAATCCTCTGGCTGAGATATATGAGCGGATGGGGATAGGTATTAAGAAGGCATTGGTGTTAGCTGAATGGTGTCCGACAATAGGTGAGTTAGTAAGTGCTACAGATGATGAGCTACTATCCCTTCCTGAATTTGGGAAAGGTACAGTAGCTAAAATCAGGAGGGCTGTCAGTGAAGGGTACGATAGTTAGAGTACAGAGGGGTGAGCTTGAGAAGCATCAAGACCTCCTTGAAGCTATTTTCAAATTCCTTAAAGCTACAGATGAAGCTCAGGCGGCCTTAGAGTTGTCACCTCATGTGAGGTTTAGCCCTCTTACTACTCAAACTGAGAGAGGGTTACAAAGAGTAATAGAGATGCTGAAGGTAGAGGAAGACCGTGGTATCTAAGGTAGAGAGGAAAGCTGAAGAGAAGGCACGTGAGAAGGGGCCGTGTCCATGTCAGCAACAGCCTTGCGTGGCGTGCCTTTCGGAGCCGTCTCACGGGCTAGCTATCATTCACTCTAAGGGCTGTGAGTGCAACGGCACCGGCCAAGTAGACCTATACCCCAAGCTCTTGCGGGCTTGCCCAGGAGACCCCGATGGGCGGGCCTATCCAGAACGCGCTGTTTACCTTGAGGACAACACGACGCCGCTTTACGTGTGTGGGCTATGCTCAGGCACCGGCAAGGTTGTCGTGTGGGAGCCGCTAGCGCTGCTGGGGTATCTGATGCAGGAGCATGGGCTCTTTGAGTTGGGTCAAGCGGAGGGGGCCTACTTCGTGCAAATCGACAGCATGGAGCAAGTATTGACCGAAGGCAATGCCGACCCTGACGTGCTAGCCGAAGACCCCGACCTGCTCACGGCACTCATGAAAGCCTTTGGAGGTGAGTGATTGAGATTGCCAGACGTGAGCGGGCCGCGATGGAACACATGGTACTTCGGAGCTCACTGGTGGAGCGACCCAGTTTCAGGCTTCTTCGCAATTGACCTGGGGCCTTGGTGTGTCTCTTGGAGCGTAGAATGACCCCCCGACGAGATTAGGGCTGCCACAGCATGCGTTTGTGGGCATAGTGAGTCAGACCATACGCCTAAAGGGCCTTGTTGGTGGGCTCCCCATCCACATGCTGATTGGTGCCATTGTCTCAGATACAGGAGAGCAAGTTGACTAACCCACGGCAAATG
>Ga0114912_1000599_pt1 | contig 17727 bp, 14 predicted proteins | sample MalvirDeepMed_51_FD_89713 | JGI IMG/M metagenome (GOLD analysis project Ga0114912, IMG submission 89713) | Marine viral communities from the Global Malaspina Expedition - Malaspina viral metaG DeepMed_51 | ecosystem: Environmental > Aquatic > Marine > Oceanic | place: Mediterranean Sea...
CCCAAGCGATGGTGGCCGACATCCAAATGAAAAAACGTCGGTACGATAGGATCATATCCTTTCGGAAAATGCAGGCCCTGATCAAGGACCGAAAACCAAACTACTAAAGACAAGGTATGGGACTCGAATATATAGATGCGGTCTTCCAGACCATCAAGGACAGTAGTTTTGCCACCTCCACGATTGGGGGCATGAAGGCCTTGGCTGTACTGTTCTTTTTGGTCAACATCCTCAAAAAATACTATGAGGGCGGGGCGACCCGCACCGGGCTGACCTGGGGGCTGACCCCGACCGATCTGATCAAGAACTTTGCGGTGGTGCTGGTGGTGCTCTTCTCCACGGAAGTGCTCGGGGCCTTTGATGGCATTCTGGTGGCCATTGAGGGCCAGTACCGGGACACGGCCCCCGACCTCTTGCCGCTGGGACTTCAGGAAGTGGAAATCGAGGAGGAGACCGGTCTCTTCGATGCGGCGACCAAGGCCATGGCCCTGTTGTACGAATGGTTGGCGACCCCCTTTTTGGGGCTGCGCACCCTGGCCTGGAGCGGGGCGTTGGTCCTCTGGGTCCTGGACCTGTTCATCTATCCGCTCTTTTTGGCCGAACGCTATTTTATCCTGGGGGTGATGCAGGCCTTTTTTCCGTTGGTCATCAGCATGGCGGTCTTTGAGAAGTTCCGGGAAATGGGCTATCGTTTCTTTCGGCTCTATGCGGCGGTGTACATGATCGTGCCGGCCTTCTTTTTGGTCAACGTCTTTGTCAACGCACTCTACCAGGAGGTGACGGAGAATTTCTGGCCCAACCTCTTTGGGACGGAGTATGGGAGTGAGCTCTTTGCGCCCCTGATCGAACTGGCGGGGATCGGGTTCATCGTGCTGTTGAAGTTCAAGCTCTACAAACGGGCGACCTCGTTCACCTTCCGCCTCTTCAGTGGTGCATAATGCACATTAATTATTTAAAAAGATTACCCATGAAAAAAGTATATAGGAACATCACCGACATTTTACGATTGAACCGTTTTATCGTTCTGGCGGTGGTCGCACTTTGCCTGCTTTGCAGTGGCCTTTCCCTGGGACTGCTCTACCATTATCAGGAAAAACTGTTGAACTCCGCCTTTGCCATCCAAAGCGATGGTTCGGTCCTTCCCTTGGAACTGGTGGACCAAAGGGAAAACCGTGAGGTGGAGGCCCTGGCCCATATCGACCGCTTCCACCGGCTCTTTTATGGCATCGATGGTACCAATTACCGGTCCCAATTGGAAAAGGCCCTCTGGTTGGGTGATGCCTCCGTGGATGCCGTCTACCGGCAAAAACGCTCGGATGGGGTCTACAACCGCTTGTTGCAGTTTTCCCTACGTCAGGAAGTGGTCCAAGTGGACATCGAACTCCATCTGGACCAAGAACCCTATCGCTTTCGGGCAAGGACCGTGTTCGAGGTGAACCGGGGATCGGTCACAGACTATTACCAATTGGACACTTCTGGGGAACTGGTCACCGTGGACCGGAACTTTCCGCACAACCCCCACGGGCTGTTGATCACCCACTTTTTTGAGGACGCCCTTCGTAAACTGGAACCACAACCCTAAAACCCCACTCCCATGAAACTGGAAAAGAACAAAATTGTATTTGTCGGATTTTTATTGGCCATAGTGATCTTTATCGTGCTCTATGCCATTTCCTTGGGCAAGGAAACGGAGGAACCTGAGTTGAAACAGCCCAAGGTACCGGAACTCAAGGATATGCCCGAGGAGTATGGCTCCAAACTGGAGGCGGTGGATGACATCAAGGAACAGCGGGAGACCCCAAAGCCCAGCCTGTACGGGGAGGGACATATCGATTCCACAGGGACTTATGACCCCTTACTGGAAGAAAAAGAGCGGCAACGTATCGTGGACAGTATTTATCGAGAGGGACGGATCGATTATGGACAAGGTACCTATCGAAAGTCCAAACAGGTTGTAGTAGAAAAGGAAACCGCCTCCCAAGCCACACCCGATGCACCTCCGAAACAGGAACCCGAACTTGTCTATTTTTTAGAGGCCTATAGAACCTTCTTTGCTCATAACACAAGGAATGTCAATACCAACCCACCTATGGTGGTGGCGGTGGTCAATGGGGAGCAGATGGTCCGATCCAAAAACCGTCTGGAACTTAGGTTAAGGGAAGCCGTGGACCTGAACGGGAGGCATTTTAAACGGAACACCCTGCTCTATGGTTTTGTCAGTTTTCGGGCCAACCGGGTCTTTGTGACCATCGACCATATTGGCCAACATCCCGTAAACCTTAAAGTGTATGACCTGTTGGACGGGGGTGAGGGCATCTATGTGGAGCACAGTTATCGGGAAGAGGCCACGCGTGAGGTACTCGACGATGCCGTACAGGATATGAACCTGCCTGGGGTGCCCCAGGTAAGTGGCATCAAACAAGTGTTCCGACGTTCCAACCGCACCGTCAAGGTGACCATCCATGACCAATACCAATTGATACTTAAACCTTAACATTCCATCCTATGAGACCTTTCCACGTATTCATTTTCAGCCTTTTGTCCCATTTGACGTTACTGGCCCAATCGGACACCCTTTACGTAAACGACACCCATACCCTGGCCCTGGTATTCCCCAACCCCATTGCGCGGGCCGTTACCGGACACCCCAATTATACGTTTGGATATGATACCACCTCCCCAGGGAGGCTTGGACTTTTACAGGGACATCCGGGTACGGACAGTAACCTGTTGGTTTTGACCGATGATGGTCTGGCCTATTCGTTTTATCTGGTCTATCGAAAACAGTTGCAGGAAGGCCATCGGTTTGTGAATGTGGACAAAAGCATTGGAAACGTCCGGCCTGAAAAATGGTTGGATTCCTTGGTGCCAAAGAAAAAGAATTTGTCCAATACCTCGCCAGAATCGGACAGTCTCCAGTACCAAAAGGCCAGTACCTATTTTTTGGAAAGGGCCCAAACGGTTCTACGATCCAAACGAAGGGATGGTATCATCCTAAGGCTCCGGGATGTGGCCTATTATGGTACGAGTACCTATCTCGTTCTGGAGATAGAGAACCGCTCCGCCATCGATCTTGAGGTGGATTTTGTCCAGGTATTCAAGGCCCATGGGAACCCACGGAAAAAGTCCTCCTACCAAAAACTGATTATGGAACCGGTTTACAGGCACAAAATGCCCTCCATGGTCAAGGTGGGGCAAAAACAATGCTTTGTATATGTGGTGCCCAAGTTCACCTTGGGGGATAGGGAAAAACTGGTGGTGGAGCTCCGGGAAAAGCGTGGGAGTCGTCTTATTGTACTTAAAGGCATTATGCGTACCCATCATTGAGATATTTGCAAAACATCCTTGTACGTCTTCAAGTTTCATTATCTTTAAAAAGGGCGCGGCCATTCTTGATTGCCACGCCCTTTTAACTACCCAAACAAACTAAACTAACTCAAACAAAAAATAATCTTTTTATGGAAAACAAGTAGTCCTGCAATGACAATTATTAAATATCCATACAATTATGTCAATTTAATGTGACATTCAAATAATCAATAAGTTCTTGAGGACGGTCGGTTTGGATTACATTGATGTACTTTTTTGAAAAAAGTTTGGAATACCCTGAATTCTGTTCTTCCTTTTCCATATTATCATATTTACCCAGTGCATTGATCCAAACCCTAACATTGGAATCCACTATTTTTTTCATCAGTCGTTCCTTGTAAAAACTTTCATCCACATGTATGATCTTAATATAATCCCAATCCAAAATATTGTTCACATCCTTCTTTTTGTATGCACGCGGCATGATAATAAGCTCTGGACATATGGAATGCAAAACCGGAGCTAGTTTATAATCGTACAGAAAAAAGATAATCTGGTGCTCCATCCCATATTTTTTAATCAACTCCACTGTTTTTACCAAGGCTTCCTTGCTGTTGGCCTTAAAGTCGATATCGATTAAAATTTTGTCCTTTGCAATGGGCAGTACCTCGTCCAAGGTTGGAATAACTTGTTCGGTAGGCTGGTCTTGATGGAGTAACCGGAGGCTTCTTGCCTCTCCAAAAGTCATCTCGGATAATTTGCCCTCTCCATTGGTTGTTCTATCGACCGTTCTATCATGAAGAATTACAAGTACACTATCATTGGTCATCCTAACATCCAATTCAACAATATCGACCTCTAATCGAATGCTTTCCTCTAGGGCAGCAATGGAATTTTCGGCAAAATTTTGATGGGCGGCCCTATGGGCCGCCACCAAAATTTTATCTGGCTGATGATAAAAATCCTCTAAAATACGATCTGCCCTGGTTGATTGGCCAATTGCAATGGTCGCACAAAAAAAGGCAACGAATGCTAATGCAGTGGTTTTAAGTTTATATCCCATCATCATTTATTAATACCCCTCATTTTGGGGAAAACTATTGGTACTCAAATCAATTTGGGACTGTGGTATTGGTCTTAGCCCATGAAAAGCCTTGATGTTCGGTGTGGCATTTTCGTTGTACATGGATACTCGTTCCTGCAATTTTCCGGTACGAGCCAAATCCATCCATCTTTGTGCTTCACCTCCCAATTCACGGGCCCTTTCGTCAAGAATAAAATCAATATCCACCTCATTGGCACTTACCTGTACCATTGTGCTCCCTTGTTCCGCTGCACGGGCCCTGACCACATTTATGTAATCTGCTGCTTCTTGAAGCTTGTTTTGTCCCATTAAGGCTTCGGCAACCACTAAATAAGTTTCGGATAAACGGTACACAAAGAAATCCCTAAACCCTCTGGTGTCTTGAAAGCTTGCCCTTGTCGGATCATCATGCTTCTTCACGCCCCAATGCATTTGGTCTGTGTTCGGGGCAATAAAAGAAAACTCTCCAGGGGTTGTTTCCCAAACTACCGTATCACCTATTTGGGCACCTTCTGGTAGGGTTGCTTCATTGTTATAGGTCCAAGTATACCTAAAGGTTACATCAAACCGGGTGTCATTGTCCTCGAACAATTCTCTATAGAACTGTGTGGGCCTAAACCTTGTCCATGGCCTTCCTCCCTGTGTCAAATCCCTGGTAAGCCCTGGAAATTGGTCGTAGGCAGGTGTAAAGAACAAATGTCCTTGGTTACCGTTTGCGTTGTTCAATGGATCGTTGATATATTGCACTGCAAATACAACCTCATCGTTTATTTGGTTGTCGTACTCAAAAATATCACTGTACGAATCCAATAAGGAATTTGGTCCTTCCTGAATCAATTGCTTTCCAGCTTGTTCAGCACCAATATAATCCTCGACCAAGAGCAAAATCTCTGCCAATTGATGCAATGCTGCACCCTTGGTGGCCCTTCCGTAATCGGTGTTGCTCCAATCAAGGTTTTCCACGGCAAACTCCGCATCCTCTCTCATAAATTCCCATACCAAGGCCCTATCCGTCCTGACATCATCCGTAATTACCCCTTTGGTCTCCGTATTCCTCAATACCACATCTCCATACTGAATGGTAAGCCAGTAGTAAAAATGCGCTCTTAAAAACCTTACCTCTGCTTTATATCTTGTTTTATCGGAATCGGGCATTTCCACCAAGTCAATTCTATCTAAAATCGTATTGGCACTGTTGATGCCACGATAACATATTTCCCAAATATCTTCCACATAACCCAAAGAGGAATTAAAATCGGTGCCGTAGCGGTCCATGGCCTTGTAGCCCCCATCCTTTCCATGTCGGAAAATATCGGTCCCCATGGTTGTCATGGTGAAACCGGCTTGGCTTCCATATAGGTCACGTAGATTGGAATATACTCCGTTCACACCATCCCTTATACCGCTTGCAGTGGAATAAATGGCATCGGGGGTCGGTTCGGAAATTGGGACTTCCTCAAGAGAACAAGAGAAAAGTAATATTCCCGAAATCAAAGCAAAAATCGAATTGAATATTTTAGTTTTCATGTATTGATTTTTTTAAAAAGTTAGGTTTAGTCCTATCGCATACAATTTGGTGGAAGGATAAAGCGCTCTTTGACCATTGGACTCAAATTCTGGATCCATACCCTTGTATTTGGTAAATGTGAATGGATTTTCGGCCGTTAGGTTAAAAGTGACATTCTTCATTTGCAACTTGTCCAATATTGATTCTGGCAACGAATAAGAAAGTGCCACATTCCTGACCCTTACATAGCTCACATCCTTATAGGCCAAAGTTGACCCCAAAAATGCGGATTCCTGACTTACATTCGGCCGTGGATTGTCATTGGTCGGGTTCTCCGGAGTCCAATAATCCACATCGATATTATTGTATCTACCTGCCAAACGGTTGTTGTTCTCATACCATTCGGAGAAAATCATATTGCTTTGTCTTGTATTCAACACAACGGAAAGACCAATGCCCTTATAACCGATTCTTGTGGTAAGTCCGGCAATCCAATCAGGAGCGGCATTCCCCAAAATGGTACGGTCATCAGCATTGATCACCCCATCGTCGTTGATATCCTCCACCTTGATCTGTCCAGGCTCAAAACCGTAGCTTTCCGCCAAATCGGCCTCATCCGTCTGCCAAATACCAATTTTCCTGTAATCATAAAATACATTGATGGGCTTACCTATGAACCATAGGTTGCCCAGATCATCCAGGCCATCACCAAAGAGTTCGGTGATCTTGTTCCTGTTTCTTGAAAAAGTAAGATCTGCTTGCCAGTGAAAATCTTCGGAAGGAATGATGTCCCTAAAGGAAACCAACACTTCCAACCCTTTGTTTTCGGTCGAACCGATATTTTCCAATACGGTCGTGAAACCTGAACTCGATGGCAGACTTCTGGGCAACAATAGATCTTTGGTCTTTGATACATAATAATTGATGGACCCAGCCACTCTTTCCTTCCAAATTTCGAAATCCAACCCAACATTGAGCTGTTCGGTGGTCTCCCATCTTAAATTGGGATTGGAGATGGACTGTGGAACAAATCCAGGTGCGCCATTATCCCCAAGGGCATAGGAACTGGTGTTCAACGTACTGAAGGTCTGATACGGGTCAATCCCTGTATTACCGGTTTCGCCATAGCTCAATCTGAGTTTCAATTCAGAAATTGCAGAGGTCGGCACATTGAAAAATGGTTCTTCCGTTATTTTCCAAGCCACTGCCGCGGATGGAAAAAAGCCCCATTTGTTGCCTTCTGCAAAGCGGGATGAGCCATCGGCTCTGGCTGTTGCGGTAAATAGGTACCTGCCCATCAATTGGTAGTTCAATCTTCCAGTATAAGAAAGTAATCTCCATTTTTGATAATTACTTCCCACTCCCAATACCTCCCCTGCCGATGCTAGGTTATTATAGGATTGGGAATCGAACGGTAACTTACCCACGTTTGTATAATCGCTTCGGGTAACCTGATTTTGATAGCTTTGAACCAAAGTGGCACCAAGTTCATGTTGATCGCCCAATTTACCATTGTAGTTCAAGATGTTTTCGATGGTCAAGGAAATTCGTTCATTGTTGCTTATACCGGCAGTTGAAGACCCTCCTTGATTGTTCGTAGTCATACTGCCATAGAAATAACCCCGCTTAGATGTTTCCGCATCCGGTCCGATATTCAATCTATAGCTTAAATTGTCGTTGAACTTGTACTCACCAAAAATACTGGCAAAAACCCTTGTCTTAAATCGGTCATCAACTGAATTGGCCAAATCCGATAATGGGTTTACCCGCTGACTTTCATCATTTGTTGGTCTGAACAATACATTGCCCTCATCATCATAAGGTGTGCCCAATGGGCTAAGACGAAGTACGTTGTCGTACAGGTCTATTTGAACAACATTTTGCTTACTTCGGCTCATAAAACTGGATACGCCCAGGTTTATTTTTTCACTCAGTTCATGATCCAGATTGATCCTTAGATTGCCACGTTGGAACTTGGCCTTGTCCACAATACCGGTTTCTTCAAAAAAGTTGAACGAAAGGGCAAATTGGGTCTTCTCACCACCACCGTTCACACTTACCTGGTGGCTTTGTCTCTGACCTGTCCCATAGGTGAAATCCTGCCAATCCGTAAACCTTCCTTGTTGTAGGGATTCCAATCCAATATTATCGAATAACTGGTCATCCGAGGGTGCGGTTCCGTCCGCTGAAACGGTACGGTTGGCTTCCCTGCGCAATTGCGCGAATTGCTCCCCGTCCATCACATCCAATTTATTGATAACTGAAGTAAGACCGTAGTAACCATTATAGGTGATTCGGGTGTCCCCGGTTACACCGCGTTTTGTGGTAATCAGGATAACACCATTGGATGCCCTGGACCCATAAATGGCGGTAGCGGATGCGTCCTTAAGTATTTCAATGGAGGCTATGTCATTTGGATTGATTTCATTGAGTCCCCCGGCGATGGGGATGCCATCCAATACGATCAAGGGACTGTTGTTGGCCCCAATGGAACGCTCACCCCGCAAACGAATGGTAATATCGCCGCCTGGCTCATTTCCTCCATTATAGACATCAAGTCCAGCAACCTTACCTTTTAGTGCTTGTATGGGGTTGGTAACGGGTATTTCGGCCAGATCTTCTTGGCTCACAGAGGCCACTGCCCCAGTGATATCGCTCTTCTTCTGTTTTCCGTACCCAACCACCACAACCTCTTCCAGGGCATTGGAGTCTTGATCCATGGTTACCGTTATGGTGGTCCCTGCATCCACGACCACCTCTTGGGTTTTAAAACCAATGTATGAAACTTGTAGCGTTGCTGGGGAACTTGACACGTCGATGGAAAAAGTTCCATCGAAGTCCGTTGTGGTACCATTGGAGGTCCCTTTTTCCACTATCGTGGCTCCCGGCAAAGGTGCACCATTGGAATCGATCACGGAACCCTTAACGTTAAATTGTTGGCTTTCATCACTACTGCCTTTTTCCGCGATCAGCACCTTGTTCGAACCTATCTCGAAAGCAAAATTTGCCTTCCCTGACAAATCGGAAAGGATTTCTCTCAAAGACTTATTTTCATACTGGAGCGAGTACCTTTTTTGATCGTTCAAAACGTACTGTCCATAACTGAACTCATACTTGGTGGTATTTTCAAGCTCTGAAAATATCTCCAACAGTCTGGCTTCTTTCAGTTTAATGCTTATATTTGACGGCTGTACATATTTACTGGCCTTCATGCTAAAGCAACTCAATAAAATAACAACCAAGAGGTTGATTTTTAAATAATTGATTTTTAATTTCATTATAAGTGTTGTATTATCATTTACATTCGACGCTTTAATTTGAAGAGGCTGCTGGAACAGCCTCTTTTTTATTTTTTCAATTGTACTGTTATTTCATTGTTTTGGTTTTTGGTTAAACTAAGTTGGCTAATAAAATTGATGTTATCCATGACATCTTCGATACTCTCATCCTGGTCAATGGCAATGGTCATTTTTTGTTCCTTGGTCATCTCTTCCTTAAAGTATACCCTGAGTCCATAACGGGATTCAAGGATTCGGGCCACATCCAACATACGCACCCCATCCAATTTGATGGAGTTTTTGTACCACGAGGTATATAGGTTGTGATCAATTGAATCCTTTTGCATTTTATGGGTTTGGGTATAGTAGGATACTTTTTGATTTGGTCGCAATTGCACAGATTCTTCTAGGGACGTCACCTGCACCAATCCAGTGGCAACCGATATATCTATAATACTGTCTGTGCTCCTTATATTAAAGCTGGTTCCGAGCACCTTGGTCCGAACATCATTTGTTTGGATCACAAATGGGGCTTGTTCATCCCTGGCTACATCAAAAAAAGCTTCCCCTTCCAATACCACAGATCGCACCCCATCAGATTTTTGATGGTATTGCAACTTGGAATTACCGTTCAGCATCACTCGGCTGCCATCTGGCAAATCGATAGGCATAAAGTGAGCGGTTTCATTCCTATATATGTTGGGTTCACCATTATGGTAAACTGCCCAAATTGTAGCGGTCAAGACCACGGCGATCGAGGCTGCAATTTTTAACCATGGGCTCTTTGATTTGCTCGAACCAATCTTTTTAAGGACTATTTTTTTGATTTCACGGTTCAATGCTTCTTTATGCATATCACTTTCAAAAGCTTTATCCTTTGAATCTTTAACGGCAAATTCCTCGTATTCCACTAGAAGTTTCAGTTCCTCCTCGGTAGCAGTACCTTGCACATATTTGTCAAGTAGATTTCTGAATTCTTGCTCTGTCATAATCTTGGTTCTATTATAGAATACCAAAATCAGATAGGCACACGTAAGTGAAAAGTGATTTTTTTAAAAAAAAATGATGCCAACGACAAACAAAGAGATGGCCAGCTCCTCTTTAATCTTTGAAAGGGCATTGGAAACATGGGTTTCCACGGTTCGCTTGGAAATATTCAAAATTTCGGAAATCTCTGCATTTCCGAGTCCCTGGTACCTGCTCAAAACAAATACTTGCCTACATTTTGGGGGTAAGCCTTCAACAATGTCATCTATTCTGGACTTGGTCTCCTTGGCTTCGATATCTGAAATGATATCATTGCTGCTGGGCAATTGCAGTTTATCCAAAATACTTTGGGAAAATTTCACAGTTTTTGAATCACGAAGAAACTTGTATACCTTAAAGCGGGTGGCCTGAAGTAAAAAAGCTTCAATATTCCGGTTTTCGATGCCAAGTTTTCGCTCCCAGAAATCAATCCAAACTTCCTGTACCAAATCCTTTGCAATTGCGCGGTCTTGGAGAAGACTGAACGCCAACACGTACATACGTTCCCATAAACGGTCGAAAAGAACCTGATAGGCAAGTTCATTGCCGTACTTGAACATTTCGAATAGCACTTCGGAAGGAAGATTGTTTGGGTCACCACGCTGCATGTAGCAAATAAATCGAAAATTGCAGAATTCTAGTTTAAGTAAATGTAATGTTTAGTGTAAAAAACGGTCATGGTATACTACTAAAAACGGAAAAAAGCGGGCATAGTTAAATTACAAATAAACCACTGCCCCACATACATCCATAGTAAAATATAAGATGGTTCAAACATCAGTATTTTTGGGTAATCCGGCAGGAAAGCCCGAAACGTATTACCCCTATGATGTGGGGATATTGCCACATTGGGCCAAGAACAAAAACCTTTTTGAGGACCTTAAGAAAATCAAAGGGCAACGTTATTCGCTATAGGGTTTTGCAATTCTTGATATGATTTTGGTCATCCTCCCTGTAGTTTTCTAATCTTGGCATTTATTTCATCCAATACTTTCTCGGAAATACTTTTGCCGTAGAGTTTTTCTGTTACTTGGACACCGGAATACCCCCATCCAGATAAGATTTTTCGGATACCTAGGCCTATGTTTGTCATATATCCCTTATAGCCTATAAGTCGTGATTTTTTTCGATATCTGCCAAGTTCTTAATTTCTATTTCATATGGACTTGTTTTTCACGATATAGAGGATAAAAAGTCTCTCAACATATAACTGGCTATAGAAACCAAACAAAAAACCGTAATCCAAATCCACTCCCCTTTGCACAGCATTCCTACCAATTCTTAAAAATGTATTGTTCGCGAGCTATGTCATTTTACCTGCATACAACAAATAAAGTTTAATGTCAATTTTATGTTCCCAAATTGTAAACTAACTTTGTGCCAAAATGTGGATACTCTCAAATCAATGTTGAAAATCAACTGGCTTGGCCTGGAAAAACCAAATCCTTTCCATCTACTGGATATGGAATATCACCTACAGCTACAGGTAATCATGGTTCTTATCAAGGAGGCGGAACATTTGATGGATTACCTTTCATTGGTCATCATCGACATTGACCCAAAAGAGGGTTCTCTCCAAATTAATATGGACACCCCGGAACCATTGCGCACCATTTTAAGAAAAGGCTTGACCGATTCCCATTTGCCAATGATGAAGAACAAACCTTTAAATTCCCAAAGGCTCTCCTTAGGCGTGACATCCAAACTAAAACAAAAGGCATAATGAAATTCATTATGCCCATTGCCAACTAAACTAACTCAAACAAAATTTATCTTCAGATGTCCCATGCCATACTAGTTTCCATTTTTTAAGGTACTGTGGTAAAAATTGGGATCTTGGTTCAATTGGAGTTGTAATAGTGATGCGACAATCTTGCCCACATCTTCCAGGTACATGTTTTCTATGACCTCCCCTTTCTGCATTCCTTTTCCATCTCCTACAAAACCGGTGGCGATATCGTGAAAATTGGGATAATACCCATGCTTCCCTCCTTTTTTATAAGTCATCAAGCTGCCTTCGGTATCATTGCTGAAGCTGTATCCCCTTTGAGCTGTCAATGCCAATCTAACTCTTGGATCTCCCCCACGAATGGCTATTTGGTCACGATTCACAATATCAAAGGTGCTTCGGATCTCTATGGGCAATTCTTCAAATAGCTGTTGTATCCGTTCCAAGGTCTCTTCATCATTTTCATCCCTTAAATGTAAAAAAGCAGAACCCCCTGCCGAAAAGAAAAACGCTTTGGGCCTGCCCCCCTTCTTCTCATATAACCCATGTTGGGCCAAAAGGACATTGGGAGCTATTTGTGTATGCACATCCACAAAGCCGTGATCTCCCGTTACTATTATCGTGGTCTCTTTTTCAATTCCCGCCTTTTGCAATGCATCTCGAATAACACCTATGGCATTATCCGCCCCGGCAATGGCCTTTCTTACCATAAGTCCTTTCCTTCCCTGGCGATGCTGGGCACCATCGGTAATGGGTAGATGAATGGTAAGTAAGTTTGGTCGGTACTTCCTTAAGAGATACCCTGCAATTCGTGCTAAATTCTGGTCCATAGTCAAGGAACTGAGATTATAATCATTGATTTCCAAGGTCCCCGTAGCATTTTTGACCACTTCTTCGAAAAGGCCCTTTGGGTTTGCTTTTTCTGAAGTTGCTCCCCTACGGTCCATAGGGTTTTCAAAAGACCAGAACTCTGGAATATTATAATCAATGTACTGCGCATTGACGGACACTGGCCAAGAGACCGATGCCGTGACCAGACCTTTTTCCTTGGCGGCCTGCCAAAGGGTCTTGCTCTTGATTTCCCTGAAGTCATAGACCCAACCTCCTGCTGAACCATCCTCCTTGATAAGGGTATTGTAATAGATTCCATGCTCTTTCGGAGTGGTTCCTGTAATGAGAGTGGTATGTGATGGATAGGTGACCGTTGGGAAAATCCCGGTTACCTCCTTGGCCGCCACTCCTTCCCTGAACATTTCCTGTAGGTTGGGAGTGGGCATGGAACTGTCCATATAGAACTCTGGCCTAAAACCATCGATACTGATCACAACCACGTGTTTGGGCTTTTCCTGGGCCACAACAGATTGGAAAATGGCCAATCCCAGCAGCATACAGATTAATTTAATGAAACGGTGCAACATCTTCAGAAGTTTTATTGTCCACAATTACTTGGTTCATATCATACAACATGGTAACATTTCCCGTAGTTCCATCCACTATAAAATCATCCATACCCCCATCCAATGGAATAAAACTTGGAATAACGGCTTGGGTAAAGGAGTCACCGACATTGGGATTGTTCAGCTGTTCGGTCTGGGAAACCGGGTAACGGATACCAAGGTCATTCATTCTCCTCCCTTCGCTTATGAATATCTCTTGGCGCAACCTGTAAACCAGATAGAGGAGCTGATCATTGGTCGTTGCCGCCGTTATATCCTCTTCGGTCACCTTGGTCCCTGAAACTGTATGGACCGTGATATCCCCTGCCTGACGGTCCAGTACATAGCCATCCTTGAACATAGCTTCCCCATTTTCCCTGACCTGCACTGCCGTAACGGGATAATCGGACCTATTGGTGCCATTTCTAAGTTCCCTGCTATCGTCCAACAGCTCAATTGGCCTTGTATTGACCACATTCAATAAGTCGATTCCCATGGTCTTTGCCCCGTTCAAATCATTTTCGGCCAACAAGGCTTCCATGACTATTAAGTAGGCCTCCTCTGCTTTGGCCAGACTCACCGGTTTTTGATCCGAAGCGGCCGTACCTTCATCAAAGTATTTGGGATCTAAAAAATCCAACCGGGGAAGCGGTGCAAACCTATTCTGGGTGCTGGTAAAAGTGGCGTTTTGCATTTCATTCCCTACACCATTCTCCCCGTCAAACCCTACGGTATACAGCAAGGACGTATTGTTCAGAAGTGAACCGGCAATGGACTTGGCGTTGTCAAGGTCTCCCAAGCGGTAATAGGTCCTTGCCTTTAGAAGTTGATAAGCGGCTATGGCCTCGGTATCAGCAGTCTGGGCAATGGCTATATCAAATTCTTCCAAGGCAACTTCCAACAAAGTCCTCCAATCGGAAACTTCCGCCAAAGGCTCAATGGGCAACCCGGAAAAATTTTCCCCGGCCAACAACAACGCAAATCCCCTGCAAAAGTGCATGTAAGCTACACTTTCATCCTCAACGTCCTCATCTTCCGCAACAACGATTTCCAATCCATAGTCCGCCATTTCCCGTAGCCTACCGATTTCTTGTTGCAAGGCATTCACGTCCACATCAGTGTAACTGATCTGTGGTCCATCAAAAACTTTGCTGTACAGTGTATAGTTGTTAAAATAATTATCAGAGGTCATTTCCGTATTGATCAACACACTGTTCATCGTCAACGCCAATTGACGCTTGAGACCGTTCACCCAACTTTTTGAGGGAGCCGGCGTGTTCAGGTAAATGTCCTCGGTCACATTTGGGTTGTCAACACAAGACCCTAGGACCACTAGCAACAAAAGGAGCTGAAATATATTTCTTGGTTTCATTTTGCTATGTTGTTTTCAGATTATTTAAAGTTGATTCGCAATGAGGTCAAAAATTGTCTCGGAGCAGAATAGGTCGCATAGGAAATACCTCCTGTTGATGCACCTCCCTGTCCCGTAGCGGCACCACTGATGGTTGCCTCTGGGTCAAAATCCGAAGATGTGAAGTTTAATGGGTTCACAATGTTCGCGCCTATGATAAGGTTGTCGAACACCTTGCTCGACCTAGGGGTAATGGTATAGTTCATGCCTATATCACGGACCTTTATAAAATCCGTTTTCTCAACGAACCTATTGGTGAAATTCAACCAATTTGATGTTCCGTTGGCCTCAATCTCAGCAGTAGGTATCTTATCCTCGGAAGCCCCGTACAGAAATCTGAACTGTTGGTCAAAGCTATTGGCATAAGCGCCCTTTTGGTAACTGGCATTGGCATAAAGGGAGAAATCACCATACGTAAAGGTCAGTCCCATATTCCCATAGAGGTCTGGTAAGGTGGTACCGAGATAGGACTGCGGGGTCGTGCTTTCCAAAACACCGTTCTCGTCAAATACACCAAGGTTCCCCCGAATGTAGCCAACAGGATATCCTTCCTCCACCACGGTCTGGATGGTACGGGCACTGAAACCGTTGATGTTGAAAGGGGCTATCCCCCCAGAATTCAACACCTTGTTCTTTAAGGTGTTTATGGAAAGGTTCAATTGCAACGAACTTTTATCCGTTCTGATAGGCTCAACATTTGCGCTTATTTCCCAACCTTTGTTCTCTATCTCGCCCACATTGTACAATTGACTTTGGTCGAATCCAGTGGATGGTGTGGGTGGCACATAAAAAAGGGCATCCTTTGTTTTGGCACTATATCTTGAGACGGAAAGGTTGACCCGGTTGTTGAACATGGCCACATCCACACCCCCTTCATAGGTGGTGGTCTTTTCCGGTGTCAGGTCATCATTCCCTGGATTGGAAAAAAATGCGGCCTGTTCCCCTTGAAAACCGTTGAAAGCAATGGTTCTCTCACTTACAAATGCCGGTGGCAGGTTCCCTGCAACCCCGTAGTTTCCACGAAACCTCAACGAGTTGAGCCAATCTACATTCTCCAAAAAGGATTCAGCACTCGGCAAATATGATAGCCCAATCTTCGGGTAGTACTGTGTCCCGATATTGTCCCCAAAAGAAGGGTTTCTATCACCCCGAATCCCAAGATCCAGGAACAACTTGTCCCTATATCCAATATTTTCCTGTGCATAGACGCCATAGTTCAATACTTCAGTTAAAAATTCATCACTGGTCTTTATGGCCGCGTCACTGATGGTTCGGGCCCCATCCCTGATGTTGGTCCCCACATACCTGATCTGATGGTCTTTATTTCTGAACAACTGCCCACCTATGGTGGAAACAAAAGAGAAATCACCGGTATCCCATTTGTGCTGCCCGGTAAATTCCAATGTGATTCCAAAATACTTCCGATCTACGTTGGAAATACTCCCTTCATCATTTACTTCTGATTGTGTCGTATGCGATAGGTACTCGTTGGTCTGCACGTTTTGGTCCGATTGTACCCTATAGTCGATACCTCCGGTAAACTTGAACTCCAGATTATCTATGGGCCTAAATGTAAAGGCCTGGGATGTGGTAAAACGGTTTACATTGATTTCATTGTCCTGCAATTCTTCAGCACGGTGCACATAAGCCTTTATTTCCTCAAACTCTGCCGCGGTCATTTCATCCAACCTATTGTTGAACCCATTCAAGGTGGAGGCGCCACTTTCAGCAAACCAAAGCCCTGTATACCCGCCTTGGTTTCCATTGCGGTTCCTTTTGTATTTGTTGTTCACGAAAATGAAAGAACTGTTATAGATTACTTTATCACCCAACCTGGCCCTAAAGCCGGTACTGAAGTCCAATTTTCCATTGGAATTGTTATCGGCATATTGTGATCCTTCATTGTCCAGGTAATTTCCAGAAAAACTGAAGCCAAAACCTTCGTTGCCCCCATTGATGCCCAAATGGTATTTTTGGTACAATCCTGTCTGGAACAACAGATCCTTGCTCTTGTCAAAATAAAGATAATCCGTGGTCGGGGTCTCAACACCTGATTGGACTTCAAGGGTGACTTTTGTCCCAGCGGCACTTCCCTTTTTGGTAAAGATCTGGATAACCCCATTGGCGGCATCGGATCCATACAATGTTGTGGCGGCCCCACCATTGATGTATTCGATACGTTCGATATTGTCCATGGGAATATCGGCAATGGAACTGATGGCCGCTCCTTGGGAACTGCCCCCACCCAGTGCGCTCCTGGTATTGAGGTTGTCCATACGCACCCCATCGATATAGAATATGGGAGTGGAGCTCAAAAATGCCGAATTGACACCACGGACACGGATAAGTGAGGAGGCACCGGCCTGTCCCCCCGTCAAATTTATTTGGGCATTGGGAAGTTTGGCGGACAGCAATTGATCGATACGTTGCGAAGGTATGTTTTCCAATTCCTCCGCCCTTATCACCTCGACCTTGCTTGAAATACGTTTTTTGTTGATGCCCGCTCCCTGACCGGTCACGACCACCTCATCCAGCTCAGATAAAGAAGCCTTCATGGTGACCTGTATCCTTAGGTCATTTCCGACTGTTATGGCTTGGCTTTCATATCCGATATGGGAAATCTGGAGTTCCAACGGCAAATCGGTGACTTCTAAGGTGAAGTTTCCTTCCCAATCCGTCATGGTACCATTACTGGTTCCCTTTATCACGATAGAGACGCCAGCCAATGGCTCCCCTTCTTCGTCCCTGACATTTCCTTGAAGGGTTTGTTGTAGTGGGGAAAACTTTTGGGGACTTAAGGTCGAACGCACCAAAATCCCACTTGGAGTCTTTTTGAACCTTAACCCTGTCTTCTTGCTCAAAGTCTGTAATACATTGTCCAAAGTAGCATTATTGATGTTCAAGGTAATGGGGTGTTCCACCAAAGGGTCGCTGGTCACATAAATGA
>Ga0114912_1000601_pt1 | contig 17700 bp, 25 predicted proteins | sample MalvirDeepMed_51_FD_89713 | JGI IMG/M metagenome (GOLD analysis project Ga0114912, IMG submission 89713) | Marine viral communities from the Global Malaspina Expedition - Malaspina viral metaG DeepMed_51 | ecosystem: Environmental > Aquatic > Marine > Oceanic | place: Mediterranean Sea...
CTCATGATATGATAGTTTTTGACCGGGAGTTAAAACTACCGCTTGAAAAATATTATTCTTTTGATAGACGCTGCGTTTATCTTTTTTTTTAAAAACAAGGTTAACGGCTTCTTTCGGATCTGTTAATGTTGACCAATCAATAGCCATTTATTTTCCCTCTTTGTTTTAACATTTTAACCTGGCATTCGCATTGGCGTGTGAAGTATATTCTCCTATGGTATTTACTGTAGGATTATGTTTGGAGTAACAGTCGCCATCGCATCCACCTGGCTTTTCGCCTTCATAGAAATCACGAATATTAAAATCTCCTCCATAGCCATATTTTTCTTGATATGCGTCCACTCGGGAGGCCGGAAGAAAGGTAGTACCATATAAATCGGATTGTGAATTATAACTCGCATTACCCTGGCTTAGATAAAATTTTTGTACATATGTCATTTGTTCTACGGCGCTCATTTCATATAATGCGGCTGTAGTGGTACCTAGACCAGTAGCAGTAGATGGCATAAATTGAATCATTCCAACAGCACAATTGGCCACGGCGTCAGCAGTGGTGGAATAGTCTGCTTTGCAAACTGTATTTATAATGCTAGATTGAAACCCGCTCTCCATAGCCATCTGGTTGGCCACATAAGCCGGATCTGTTCCCATCGCATTCCCTACATCTACTATCTTTTCGGCCAGATCCATTGACATTTCACCGAGACCTTCATATGCCGCATAAATCTCTTCAGCACCCCGATTGGGGCCGGTATAAGAACAATCGGATCCGCCGCCGACATAGCCCGGTGTCTCCGAGTCAAATAATGAGGAAAGGGAGCCCCCACCCCTTACGTGTCTTGAGTTCGACCCGTCAGAGCACTGCTCTAAGGCATCTCCAAACTGTAAATTAAAAGGCGCATCGTCGGCGCCGCCCCTTAAAGAAACATTCCAAACATCATCTGGCTTTGGCATATTTCCGCCTGTTGTTGTAATAAAAGTTGTGTGTAGTGCAATTATGCGTGCTGTGGCTTCCGGATCCTCTGCGAAATCCGGATTCTGTGGTTCTGGCAAAAAATTATGTGGCGAGTTTGGACCCAATATCCTTGCTCGAAAACCGATTCTTGTAGGGCCCGCGGGCATCTGGGAGCCGGCCTCCCTGTCCTTAAAAGAATTTTGAAGTGCTGCGGACTCATGATATGATAGTTTTTGACCGGGAGTTAAAACTACCGCTTGAAAAATGTTGTTATTTTGATAAGCGTCATATGTATCGTCTTGTTTAAAAATAAGATTAATAGCTTCTTTCGGATCTGTTAATACTGACCAATCAATAGCCATTTATGCATCCCCCTGAATCAAGTCGAATAAATCATTCTTATCTTCTTCCGTAAGTCCCACTTGTTGTGTTTGTCCCTTTTGTCGCAAACCAATTAACTTAACCAGTTGTTCGTTGGAACGCTGCATCGTTTCAATATGCTTGGCAGCCACGGGGCTTAAATACTTGTTCTGTTCTGAGTCCTTTGCAATCTGGTTGGCAATCTCATTTAAAAACTCTCTCGCAACTTTTCTATCGTCGCGAATATTATCGAGCGCTTCATCGATTAGGGTTTCTAAATCCTTTCTACTCATATTGTACCTTCTTCCCAATCTTGTTTGAAATTATAATATCTCTTACGAAACTTCTTAAGCGAGTTAACGATCTGTTTTGTATTGAGTCCAGTAATCTCTCGAAGATATAAATAAATAGCTTTCTTATTAAAAATTTCTATTTCTTCTTTTGATTCAAAAAGTATTATGATAGCCTGATAAACTTTCAAGTCATTGTCTTTCATTTGCGACGAGTCCCAAGATTGTATTTCAACATAAAATGATTGCCAAAATTCGTCGTGTTCTCGCTCGGTAATGTATGACTCACTAGTGGATAAATATTTTTCTTCGTATGCTTTCGGTATGTTGGCATAATCAACCTCTCTTGCATTTCTTTTTTGTTGTCGCTTAACTTTGTGGATAAACCAATTTTTTGTTATAACGCTAAAATAAGAAAAGGCTTTCGAGCCTCTACTTGGATCGTATTTTTCTAATATGGTCATCAACCATATTTTACACTCATCGCGCAAACTATCGATATTGGGTAGGTTCGTAAACTTATAAGTAAAAACTATCTTGTCTACCATCTCATTAAAAGCGGGCTCAATATAATCAACATATAGCTCTGTTCGTTCTTTTATACAATCGGTTTTGGTATATTGTATAATAGCTTCTTCGTGCTTTATAGTAAAATAGTGATTCTTATTGCGCCCCTTCCGCGATCTCTTCTTCTTCATCATGATCAACAATATCGGCCTCCTCCTCTTCAGTTAATTCGTATATATACTCAAATGTTTCTAGCTGTTCGTTAAATGATATGGCATGATCCAAAAGGTTTTGTAAGGTTTGATCACCATAATACATTTCTAATTCGTATAAAGTTTTTAAATGTTTGGCAAAGCTATCAACCATTTGCTGTAAGTCACCCAACTCTTCGGAGACGAACAGCAACCTAGCAATTGCTGAACGGGCGTATACAAATATTCCAATGTTAAATATAACCGATAAGGTTAGCGTTGCTGACAATATAATTTCAAGTCGGCTCATAATTTTCTCTTTTCTCGTCCTGTTTTTGTTGTTCTAATATTTCTCTATTTGCTTCGATATATTCTTTTGTGGTCTGTCCAACTTTCTTGTCGTCTTCTACTTCGTTATTCTTTGCTACGTGTGGAACAGAAACAAGTTTCTTAATTTCGTTGTGTCCGCATTTAACACAGCCTTCTTGTGTTTCTGACCAAGAATGTATTACAGTGAACTCTTCATTACACAAAAAACAAGAATATCTGTATCTAGGCACTTATTCTACCATATTAGTCAAATCTTCTTCTGTAATCTTCTGGTTATTTGACACCCTTACGGTTGGAGGATTTTTGACCACAAGACCATCTTCAGTAAGATATAGTTCGAAATTCTTTAGAATTGGAACAATGTCTAGCTGATTTAATAGCGACTCCTGTAGTGCCATCATAACGGCGCCAAGGGCCTGATTAGATAATTTCATTGTTTCTGTGTGTGTTTCACTCATTTTTACTCCTTTTTAGCAAAATGTTAGTTGTGGAATATTCATCTATTCTATCAAAAAATTTTAATTCTGTGCAGTGTTGTTGTCCAATAACTTTCTTATTTTTATAATCAGAGCCCACTACAATAATAGAGGCGCCACTTAGTAAAATCTGTGTCTCAAGCTCGGAGTCTATATCAAAACTAACAACTTCATCAATATATCTTATAGAATTTAACATCTCTATTCTATCTTCTAAGTTGTTAATTGGTCGTGACTCGCCCTTGGATGCCCTTACTCTGTCATCGGTATCTACACCAACAACCAAATAATCACCAAGAGATTTGGCATATTTAAAAAGCTCGATATGTCCGCGATGTAATATATCAAAACAACCATTCGTCCAAACTGTCATCGTATTGTATTGACCCCTTTTTGCTGAACAACCAGTGTCGCACATTCATTCGCGAATTTTATTGAATCATATATGCTTTCATCTATTAAATATTTAAACACAAGAGCAGCCAAAAATGTGTCGCCGGCACCGGTTAAATCTTTTATTTCAACATTGCTTACCGGAAACTCTCTTTGCCTATAGGAACATCCCTTTGAGCCGAGGGTAATAATGAGTTTGTCCTGTAAAGTCTTATTGTTTTTTATTACGTGTTTTGTTCTGTTATGTTCAGCTTTATTAATTTTTATATAGGTTACGCTTTCTGCCCATGGTCCTAAAATTTTCTTTGTATCCAAAAATGTCAAAGGGTGACTTTTTCCTATATAGAAAATATCCTCTTCAGTTAAAAATCCCTTATCATAATCGGAGATTATTACAGCACTATAATCACTAAATTTTATTTTTTCTATTTCCTCTATTCTTTCAACTCGATCTTCGCCGGAATCGACGCGAACAAACATGTGATTTGTTCGTTCGTCAACATATCGAGTTTTTATAATTTCTGTCTTGTTGGTAATCAATTCGGTTTCAAAGGTTTTTAGTGATAATAAATTTTCATAAACATTGCCAGCCATTCCTTTATTTTTTCTAGAACACATAGGAACAAAAACGGGCACAGGGCCAGCGGGGGCCAACCTATCGCATCTCCCATAAACAAAAATATCTTTACAACTATCACCAATAACAAGAACCTTCATCTTATGCCGCCTTTACAATATCGCAAATATGATCAATTTCTTCGTTAGTTAATTCTGGATAATTTGGCAAGAAAAACCCACAAGAATGGATCCAATTGCTTACAGTACAATCAAAAAATCCATATCTATCAGTCCAAAACGGATGGGTGCCTAAATTACCAGCGCTAAAAAGTCTTGTTTCGATTCCGTTTTCAACTAATGAGTTGATGATGCTTTTGCGATGTGGCTTGCTTCTTGCAAGCGCCCCAAAAGAAATTGATACTGGAAAATTGTTTCCCCATTCTTGATATTTTATTACGCCTTTTAAATTGTTCGCATAACGAATATGATTTTCATTGCGTCGTTTTGCTGCCCATTCCGCCTTGTCAACCTGTCTTAAACCAAGAAATGCTTGCAAATCAGTAGATCTCAAATTAAATCCCGGCACGAAGAAAGCAAATGGCTTATGAAAATCATCAATGCCATATTTTCTAACCAACCGATCATATGATTCCTTTTTCAAATCTTTGCCCCACCCATGGCTTCTTAGCATCAGAAGCATATCATATAGTTCAGGATCATCAGTATTAACCATTCCACCTTCAATTGTAGAAAGCTGGTGGCCAAAGTAGAAAGAGAACGATGACATATCGCCAATAGTCCCAACCTTGCTACCATCCTCATATGCCGCTCCCAGAGCCGCACAGGCGTCCTCTAGTAGTGTAAAATTGTATTTGGACTTCAGTTCCAATAACCTTTTTTTATAGTGTGGAACGCCCAAAACTTGCACAAATATAACAGCGTCGGGGCGCTCTCTTTTGCATACTTCTTCAAGCTGATCGAGGTCCATTCCAAACGTATTAATATCTGCTCCAACCATAATTGGCTGTAAACCAAATTGAATGGCGGGAGCGATGGTAGTGACCCAACCAACGGAGGGGACAACAATCTTCTTGTTCTTAATTCTGCCGGCTTGCATTGCAGCGTAAATCATAAGCAAATTTGCAGAAGAACCAGAATTGTTGAAGACGGCGTGCTTGGTGCCAATAAAGCTTGCCCAAGCATCTTCTACTTGCCATGTTAGTTGTCCCTTTGTTAATCTTGGGTAAGATTTAAGCCAGTCGCACAGTGCGTCAATGTCTGCATCATTAATTGTTTCTTTGGCTAATGGATATGTAATCTCCATAACTTTCTCCTTTATAAATAAATTCCCTCATAGGGGGTACCATTTTTGTCTCTATCCGACAATATTGGATTTTGAATTGGCCAACATACATTTATTTTTGGATCATCCCAGGCAACAGTGACCTGATGTTCTGGTCCCTTATATTCTTCTGACCACTTATAATAAAATACACACCTATCCGATAAGCACAAATGCGCGTTAACGCACCCTTTCGGTACAATTATAACACTAGGATCTCTATCGGACACAACATATGTCTCTGAATTTCCATAGGTTTCAGAATCTTTTCTGAGATCAACCACAGATAATTGGAATCTACCACTCAGGCAAGTAATCAGCTTAGCAGTGTAAGGATCTCCGTGGAATCCTCGCAACACGCCAAAATTCGATATTGTAACTTTATCGGCAACAAAATTTAAATCTGTATGTTCTTTTGAGTGGATAGTCCAAATCTCGCCTCTAAAATCTTTAAAGGTGTCTAATTTAATTTCAAACAATCCATTAATGTTGTTCGATTCTATTTTCTCTTTTATGACCTTTGTCACTGAAGTAATCTCGTCTTTATTTTTTCATAAATTGCATGTACAGATAGGCCGTTTTCGTTCAAAAGGTGTTCCCTGTTCCCATTATCAAAAATATAATGTTTTGGAAGCCCTATTCTTAACACCTGCTTGCGCAGATCCAAATCAACAACAACTTCCGCTACGGCTGATCCAAAACCACCAGATAATGATTGTTCTTCCAACGTAACCAAAAGATCATATGAAGATACAATATTTTCAAAAAGAGACGTATTTATCGGCTTGATTTTCCATAAATCTACAACACTGGCCTCATAGCCAGAAGATATTAACTGTTCACTAACATCAAGGGCCCGACCAAGCATATATCCACTTGACAAAATACACACCTTCTTTTGCTCATACTTTCGAGGGGGGTCAGCTAGTCCACCCTTGATGAGTGAAATACCATTTTGTAAAAAGTGATGATTAGAAATAATATTTTTATAAAAAGTATCTAAATTACTAGGATATTTTCTTTCCAAGCGAATATATCTCAACTTGGGTACATCGCAAGTTAAATCAACTAATTTTTCTGTCATTTTTCCATTTGTTGGAGAATAAATCTCAATACCGCACAAAGAGCGCATATACGCCAAATCTTCAGTCGGTTCGTGGGCGGGCCCCGCGGGCGCATAACCAAGTCCAACGCCATTACCAAGAATCGTAATTGGGTTGTTTGCCATAGCACACGAATATCTAATTTGTTCAAAACACCTGGCAACCCAACAGGCCATAAAATAAACATAAACCTTCTTGCCAGTTGCAGATAGGCCGGCAGCAAAATTAATCGCACCTTGTTCAGAAATACCTGCGGCAAAAAACTGATCAGGTAATTCTTCTCTCCATCGATCTAGCGACGGGGCGCCCATATCAACCGAAATCAAATATATGTCTTTATCTTCTTTGGCTCTTTCAAATAACCGAGTAAGAAAAACGTCTCTTTGTGAACTCATGATAGCTCCTGTAATCCAATCTTAATCTCTTCCTCATCCTTTGGTATAATTGTGTGATATTGCCACACGTCTTCCATATAACTAACGCCGCGGCCCTTGATCGTATTTGCAATAACAACTGTGGGTCTCTCTGTTTTGGTCGAAAAAGCAGCCCTCAACTCATCAAAGTTGTGGCCATCAATAATAACAGCATCTAAGCCAAAGCTAATAAACTTTTCCTTGAGTGGCTCTAGTTTTAATAATTCTTCAGTTTTACCAAGAATGCCCATTGCGTTTCTATCAATAACCAATGTTAGATTTTTAATATTGTGATGAGCAATAAAAATAATACTTTCCCAAACAGAACCTTCATATAATTCAGCATCACCCAGCATAACAACAACATTGTTTTCAGAACCATAAGCTAATCCAGCAGCATATCCAATACCATTGCCAAGAGAACCACCGACGAAGCGGCACCCCGGAATTGATTTATCGGCGTGTAGCTTAAGAATACCCTCTGGGGTGCAATACTTTTCCAACTCTTCGGGATCATAATATCCCAAATCGGCAAGAATCGGATAAATAGAAGGAGAACCATGGCCCTTGCTAAAAATTAGGGAATCCTTTGTGTGATCATAAATTGTCTCTTCATCATAGTATAAAGAAGCCAAAATATCGACGCAAGATAAACAACTGGCCAAATGACCATAACCAGATTTTGTCTTAAATCGAAATATCTTCTTCCTAGCCGATTTGGCTAGCTCTTCCAGTTTGTTATTGTCCATTCAATCTCCCAATATCTTGCGACGTAATTTAATTTTTGTCATATCTTCAATGTTTTTTCGAGCATTCGGTCCATATTTTGCTTCAACTTTCTCCAAGAATGGGGGATGCGTGTGATATTCCAACCAAGCATTATCCCTAAATTTTAAAATCTGTTCTGGGCTCAAATATTCTGTTGGTAACGGTTGTGTATTATATGAGTGGAAAGAATATCCCTCATAGTCATCTGGTAATTTATGTCCTTCGATCAACGCCACCTTATATAATAAACTACCGGGAAGGGCCATGGCCGCGTAAGCATTCCAAGCTAGGGTGCAAAGATCCTTGCTTAATGACATTGTACCACACATTGTTTCATATGTGTCCCCCGGAAGCCCAAACAAGTAGTTTCCAATAATTTCAATATCGGCATCGTGAACCATTCTTACAACTTCGCGTATATCAACATCCTCAAACTTGCCCTTTGTAACTTCTAAACGAACGTTCTTGTCGCCGCTTTCAATACCCAAACACAACCACTTAATGCCGGCCTCTCTAATAAGTTTAAGGTTTTCCGGACGCTTGACCGTATCAATGCGAGAATATGCCCACATATTTAATATATCACCATAACCGCGCTCTTTTATCAACTCACACAATGGAACATAATATTTTCTATTCAATAAAAACATTTCATCGCTTATTCTTAAAGTTTTGACACCCATCTCAACAAGCTTATCAAATTCTTTAATAATAAATTCCGGAGACCAAAATCTCATACCAGCATAATTTGAAGCAACACCAATCGGATCATTGTCATTTCTATTTAAAATGTTAATCATACAGAAAGAACACTTAAACATACACCCCAAAGATGTATAAAGCGCTGCATATGGGGTTCTATTTTCTTCAATGTATTCAGCATGCCACATCGGGGCACGATATAAATCCAACGGCTTTTCGTTATATGGTAGCAAATCCCAAGCATAACCAGGAAGGTCTGTGTCCATCTTAGCTTGGGGAACAATTGCCTCGGGTGGAGTGAGAATAACTTTTCCCTTTTTACGAAAGCCGATCCCCTTTATCTTTTGTAAAGTAGAAGGCGCGGTTAAACTTTTCTGTTTAAGCAGGTTCCTCAGTGCATAGACGCCCTCATTTGTAAAAACAATATCAATATCTTTCTCATTTTCCATTGTTTCAATCGGGAGTGCCTGTACGTGTGAACCCACAACCGCAATCGGAATTTTTACCTTGGCCTTTTTAATTGCTGCGGCCATGGCAACAGTACCACTCATGTTGACGGTCCCTGAGTTGGGGTTTTGTCCATAAACCACAAAACAAACCAAACGAGGATTTGCCTCTTTGATTCTGTCAACACATTGTTCATCAGTCAATCTTTCTGCACAAGCATCTAAGATAGCAACCTTATATCCAACTGAGCGACAAGATTGCGCCAATAAAAGTGACCAGGTTGGTGTTTCAATGGCCGAATAATCCTTCGCAAGATCTTGGTATATCTTCTTGTGGTTTCCGGGGTTTACAAATAATACATCTAAATTCATATTTTCTCCTAATAATTCGCATACCAGGGAGACTCAATCACACTATATGCTGTTATTAATTGCTCAATCCCCGTATGAAGATCATACTGGCACTCAAATCCTTTATCATAAAACTTTTGACTGCTTACAACATAATCCCTTTTATCTAAATCTTGTGTGAACTCTGCACGAATTATCTCCAGCGGAATATGCTGTTGGATGCTTTCTGCTAATTGTAGCTTGTTCATATTCAATGCATCGTTGCCAATGTTATAGGTTTCATTCTTACAAGAATCCCAATTATCGATAGTATATGTAAAAGCTCTACAAATATCAAAAAGGTGAATATAGTTACGCATAAATTCACACTCATATAGAACAAGAATCTTTTCACGCAAACTCTTAAGAACAAAGTTGTTGACAAGAAGGTCTGTTCTCATTCTTGAAGACGGGCCAAAAACAGTTGCCAATCTAAAAGTAATGTGATTATCAACATTCTTATATTCATTTTCGCCGGCAACTTTTGTTTTGCCATACAAAGAAATTGGCTGTAATGGTGATTCTTCTGTACAAACTGCACCGCCGCCAATTCCATATCCAGAATTAGTACACGGATATATCACCATTTGATTAGGTGACTTATTTTCTGCAATCCATCTGTTTGTAAGATGATTAATTTCGTGAGCATCCCGCGGGTTATCCCTACAAAGAGGAAAGCCAACTAAAGCAGCGAGAGGAATAATAACATCTGCTTTATTTAAACATTCTTTTAACTTTTTCCGATCTCTAACATCTCCTTTGATAAAAGAGAAATTAGGATTGGTCGTGTATCTCAACAAAGATGTATGCTCATACATCAAACTATCATAAACTGTAACCCTGTGCTCTTCCAATAAAAATGAAAGAAGCTCACTTCCGATATATCCTGCTCCACCAGTGATTAAAATATTCATTACCAACTAATCTCCCAATCCTCAAATTCAGCCGCGAGGCAGTCAATCTTATAATCTTTTCTACCGCCCACAACTTCTTGAATCTTATTCTTTGCTGTATTGCGGATGCCATTCAAACCGTGTGTTAATTCTAAGTTATTGCCGTCATCAATTCCCTTACGATAATTTGATTCATTGTGCCATATGTGCAAATTCATTTGTGACAAAACCACAATGGCGCGAACGATATCGGCTGTAACGTCTTCGCTTTTATCAAGAATCAATTGAATGTCGTGACAGATATCAGAAATTTCTTGGGCATATTCCTCTTTGTGTTCCGGAATAAACACTTCTTTAAGTTGTGCAATCGACAACCTGTCAACAAGTTCCGATAGTGTGGGCAAGTATTTTCTATTCATATCCTTCCAAACCTAAAGTTTTTATAATGTTTTCCGCTATTATATCATCAACACACACATACTTTTTAGCAGTTTCGTAGTTTTCTTCAATATACGGCATCATATCGAGATATAATTCTTCAGATAAGCTATCAAGAATCTCAAATAATTCGGGGCCCGTGTTAAATTTTAACATTCCCTTTGTATTGAAAAAATCTCCAATGTTATCACATCCCCAAAAAATGGGAACAGTTCCACATCTAAAAGTATCAATTAGGGTTTCTGTAAAATAATTGTCATGTTTGGCATTCATTACCGTAATGCTAAATTTATAATCAGCCAATGGTTCCGTCTTTAAATCAAATTTCTTATAAGCAGAACCCCAATAATCAGCCTTATAGCGACCCTTGATTGCGTCACCAATTATATGTCTTAACTTGTGGCCGCGGGCCCATTTGTTATTTGATGCAATATGGGATAACATCTTATTCTTTTCATATATTTTTGCGTGTTCGTCATCAACCCAAGAGGTGCCCAACACATTTTTTACAAATTTGGCACTTTGAATTAACAAGTCGCTGTCGTGCGTAAAAATAAAATCAAATTTGTCCTGTACCATTAAGGCGTGATGATAGGCAAATGGATGAATTGATCTGCATTCTGATAAATAAGCTACTTTATATCTCGTCTTTGTCCTATCAACCATTGGAGACATTAAGTCCTTATCTGTAAAGAGGGTAACCTCTACATCATTGGTCGGCAGCACTCTCATTGGTTCGGCAGCACAAGGCTGTAATCCGCCACCATAAATCCATTCCATTCTTTTTGGCTTCCATGCTCGACTCATTGTCCACGCCTGATGGGGGTCAAAGTTGTTTTCCTTTGTCATCAAACTATCATAATAATTTACTTTTAGTTTTTTCATATTAATCTCTAAAATATACCTCTGAATTTACGGCCTTGTCGCAAATAAACAAATCGTAATCGGGCTTTCTCATTCGCAATTCTGTATATTTTACTCCCCATTCTTTAAGTTGTTGTGTGGTTAGTTCTGTCCAGTCTATGCCAGTTGAGCCACCGCGGGCAGTCCAATATACAATTTCATTTCCTTCACCATATAGGTCGTTTATCTTTTTAATGTTTTCTGGAAAAGGAACAGCTTCCTCATATTTTCCATATGTGTTTGTACAAATCGTTCCATCAATATCGACAATATAACGCATCAATCTCCCTTAACAATCCTGTGACTATCACTATCAAAATGTTGTGTTGAAAATTCAAACAATTCAGAATCTTCCAAAGCAATCATTTGGTGTCTCAAGCCAGTGTAGATATGAAAATTATCACCAGCATTAAGAACCAATTCCTCGGCTTTTTCTAGATCATCCTCGTCGCTATATTTAACAATCATTTTACCTGACTGTAAATAAAATACTTCGTCCTTTATCTTATGAAAGTGCCAAGAGCAGCGCTTTCCCTTTTCAAAGAAAAGCAACTTTCCGCAATACTGTTCGCAATTCACGATCCACCTTTCAAAACCCCAGCCCTTGGGAACGTGTTTCATTTCCAAATTGGTTTCATTGTCTACCACGATGTTTTACCACCATCAACAATCAAATTTGTACCAGTCATATATGAACTCGCACCTGACGCGAGAAATACAATGGCGCCCTTATACTCATCGATGTGAGCCATTCTATTCATTGGGTTTAGACCTGAAATCCTCTGAACCATATGTTCCGGGATTCTCTCGTTCCAAACACCTGTCGGGCTCAAACAGTTTACACGAATTCCTCGTTCGGCAAAATAGGTTGCCAAATACTTTGTCATACCAACAACTGCCCATTTAGAGGCAACATAAGTGATTGGTTTGACATTCTGCATGTCTTCTTCGAGACCATCCTGTCTATAAATCCTCTGATCGGGTGCGATGGTAGCCAAACAAGAGCCAATATTGATAATTGTACCACCGCCACTTTCGAGCATCTTGTTGGCAAAAACCTGTGAGCATAAGAATGTCCCATGCAAAGTCGCACTGATTCCCTCTTCCCAGAACTCTTGTGTCATCGTTTCAAATCTTGAACTCGGTGTCATTCCCTTTGAATCTTCTACCTTGGGGTCTTTCGCAGCATTATTGATTAGAATATCAACTCTATCAAGTTGTTCTGCAACAGCAACAATAGTATCCTTCTTAACAACATCCATATAGAGTGGTATTGCAGAGCCCTCCCCATACTTCTTATTTAAAATTTCGGCCTTTTCTATTACCTTATCTTCGTTGTGATCTGTCAAAACTACGGTGGCGCCAAATTCGATAAGAGCTTCGGCGTGTTTTGGTCCAAGGATGCCGCCGGCTCCCGTGATCACGGCAACTTTGCCAGTTAAGTCAAAAACATTATTTTGCATTATACAATCCTTTTAAAATTTCTTTGTGTTCTATTGCGGTATTAATTTCGTGTCCGGTTTCGCCTCTTGCGGTTTGCATTGTGTAGGGGCCGCTATATCCCGCAGAAGCAAGTTTGTCGAAGATTGATTTAAAATTGGTATCTCCGGTGTCAGGATAAACAGTTTTTGCATCATAAGTTCTATCTTTTAAATGCACATTATTTATTCTTTGATGAAATGCATCAACATATTTCTCGTGTTGTATGCCATATGACGTAATGTTTCCTGTATCATATGTAACATAAAAATTATCCGATACTTTTAATATATCACGTAATCCCTCTATTGACAACTCACATTCGAAAGAAAATTTCAAATTTGGATATGCGTTAGCAAATTCTATAATAAGATCCTTAAATCTGTGTCTTGCGGGTGCTTCTTCCACACTACTATCCTCCAAAAGCGGAATAGTAATAGTATCTATCTTATTGCGGATAGCCGACTCACAAATGGGTGTTAGGTGTTCTTTAAGATAATTTCTGTTGGTGATTCGCGAATCTACTAATGTATCGGCGCACAATGAACTAATAGGTAATCCAACCAAAGACACGTCTTCATCAAAAGCGGGATTTGTCTTTGCGGTTCCCTTAGTAATGAGCCACTCAATATGTGTCAATCCGCACTCTTCTAAAGAATCAAATTCCTTTCTCCAATCATTGGGAAATTCTTGAATATGTCCATTGACTGGCTCAGAGAGTCGTCCTTGTATAATTCCTAAATTCAATTTAATACCTCTACTAATTCTATAAACGTTCCGTCAGGATCCGTGCAAAATGTTGCTTTTGCTCGACCATCCGGTGAAAATTGCGGACAGCAGTTAAAAAAAACACCATTATTTGTCATCGTATTATATAATTCATCTAAGTTTTCGACTGTCAAAGCAAAATGGGTACAACCAATGTTATTAATGAGCTTCTCGTTGTTCTCTTCTGGGTGTGATATAAAATCCAAAAGTTCTATCATGTCACCATTTTTTAAAGCCATCTTAACGGTTCTTACCTTTACATCTTCAAGAGAGCAAAAGTTATCAATGTGCTTTCCACTCTCAATCATATCTTTCTGAATTTCAAAACCAAAATATTGTCTATAAAAATCTATGGACTTCTCTATGTCTGTTACAACAATGCCGGTATGTCTGATACTTGGCACTATTTTTCCACCACGGCGAGCAACATTGCCTCTTTTGAAAATCTTATTAACTTATTGAATTGATTAGACGTTGCCCACGGCACTTCGTCATAGGGGCTATATGGCAATGGAAGTTTTGCAAAAAGCTTTACAAAAGGCTTTAACCACGGAAATCTCCACAGAAACGGAAGCTGATAAAAGTATCTTACTTTTACGTTTTTAAATCCGGCCATCTCCAGTGCGGTTTTAAGAGAAAACAAAGTATAAGGACTGACGTGTGTGTGATCAATATAAAATGGACCCCAATGGGTATGAGACCAGCTAGGGGTCATTATCACTGCTTTCCCTCCAGCTTTTAGAGAATCATGAATGCCCTTCAAATAATAATGAGGATCTTGTAAGTGTTCAATTACAGATTTGCTAAACGCAAAATCAAAACTTTCCTTTGGAAAAGGAAGTTCATCCTCTTCAAAATTCATTTTTTCAACTGCGTAGTCAGACAGATTTTCTATGCAAGGGGAAATATCTAGCCCGCATGACTCAAAACCCAATCCTCTAAATGCGTGTAAATAATCACCCCTACCACATCCAAAATCAATAATCTTTCCAGTTTTTTCATATGCGTTCTGTAACAGCCACATTGAAAGTAAATTTGGATAGACGCTTGGGGGCGCTATTTTATTCGAATACGTATGTTCCAAATATTTTGAATCTTGTAAAACAGATTTTATTTTACTCATTTTCCCTCTTTATACAGCCCTCGATTACATCGAACGCCTCATTTATAGCATCAATAGAAATTGTCAAAGGGGGTCCAACCTTCACAGAGGTCGACCAAGTATTGACAGGCATAACGCCACGCCTAACACAATTTACAACAACGGCGTTTGCAACTTCTCTGTCTTTAAAAATAATCGCCCCTATCATTCCACGAGCATTAACATAGTTTATTATGTCATATTTTTCTAAGTTTTTTAAGCGGTTTTCGAATACTTCAATCTTTTTCTTCAATTGTATTTGAAATTCTTCATCAGTCAAAAAATCGATGTTGGCAATTGCAGCAGCACAACATAGTGGATTACCCGCATTTGTACCTCCCAATTTGGTGCCGCCATCAATCAACTCTTTGGTGCTCAAAACAACCGAGGTTGGGAGGGGAGCGCCTAACGCTTTTGCTAAACAAATAATATCTGGCTTGATATATTCCCCATATGTAAGATACCCGTAAACTTCGCCCACTCTATAAAGGCCGGCTTGAATTTCATCAAAACAAATTAAGCAACCATTCTGTTTTGCAAAGTTATATAAATCTTTCATATATTGATTAGGATAAAATTGTGAACTCCATCCTTGATATGTTTCTAACATAAATGCTGCTATGTTTTTCGGATCGCCCAATACAGAAGGATCAAATTTCGCCTCCTTATCATATGGAAAATCTAAAAACAGAATATCATCATCTACAACATTTGACCATTTACTGTTGCCTTCGCCAGAACTCATCAAATCTGTACTCAATACTCTGCCGTGATAACTGCCCCTAAATGACACAATGTATTTTCTATCATTTTTTGTAGCCCAGCGCTTAATAAGCTTATATGCTATATCGGTTGCCTCTGAACCAGTGTTCAACAAAACCACCTTCTCGAAGTGCGACGGAGACACATCAAGGATGCGCTTTGCAAGCGTTCTCCTTATCTCTGTTGGGTACAAAAAAGAAAACACCATATCACTATCGAGTTGGTTTTTTATCGCCTGATTAATGGCCGGATTTGAGTGTCCCGCATTCATCGCAAAAATGCCAGAAGTTAAATCAATCCATTTATTGCCGTCTTCATCATAAACATTAAAATTTTTTGCTCTGTGCCAAACCATTGGCAATTGAGAACGAATCTTATTTGACTCAAATTCGCTGGGATGTAATCCGGTCAGATCATCGCTCATTTCGAATGTATCGTGTATTGTTCTGTTTTCAGTATTAATCATCATAGCTCTTATAGCGCGAACAATTCATTATAAGACTCATATGTTGGTTGTTGTCAATCTGATATTTTAACATTTTAACATCTTCCTCGGTGTCTATCTCCACTATGTGTGGCGTTATCACCGGCATTATTTTCATCCCAAACGCACTCGATGAATTTATAACAGTTTCTCTTTTAGCAATATCGATATAACCATTTGGAAGATAGGCTTTTGGAAAAGTCTGTCTAGGCAAATTTGTGTAATCCCTTATCCCTTCAAAGTCCTCAAAAAATCCTGCACAATATCCTTCCTCAATTTTGATCATTTTATAGGGCGGCTCTGCAAGTTCCTGCACAGAACGTAATCCGGACATTTTATCTTTATTGGAGTAAAAATAATCAATATACTCATCAATCTTTTTGGGATCGCGCATTGGTGTCGTTGGTCTCATATAGGCAACACAATCAACATCAATCATATCAAAAAAATGTTTAATTACGTCGTGGTCTAATGAAGAATCCATTGCGTATTGCTCTGGTCTAATAAAAGGAACTTTGGCCCCATATCTTTCTGCAATTTTTGCAATTTCAACATCATCAGTGGAAACATATATCTCATCTATATTTTTTGACATTTTACAAGCCGTAATAGAATAAGCAAGAAGCGGGGCTGGCCCCACTATTCTTACATTTTTGCGGGGGACTCCTTTACTGCCCCCCCTTGCCGGTATTAACGCAGCAATTTTCATTACAAAGTATCAATCTTGCGCAGCTTGGCTGCAATCTTCTTTTCTGTTTCAGTAACTTTTTTGACACCATCACCAATTGATTTCTCAATTTCACGAATATATGATAACAACCTACTCAACCCTCCAACCTCTAAAGACGCTGCCTGGTCGGAACCATACATTGAGCGATCCAATGTAATGTGGCGCTCAATAGAGGTAGCGCCCATGGCTGCCGCTGCACAAGTTACAATAATGCCAACTTCGTGGCCACTGTAGCCTACTCTTCTGCCAAATTCTCTACGAAGTGTTCTAATCATTAATAAGTTGGCGTCTTGTGGGTTCAGAGGATATGAACTATTGCAATGCATTAATTCATATGGACAATCTGCCTCATCAAAAACCTTAACCGCACTTCTGATTTGGTCCATGGTACTCATGCCCGTAGATATAAATGTAAATCTCTTTTCGGCTGCAATCGTTTCAAGCAACTTACGATGTGTCAACATAGCCGAGGCAACCTTATTATATTTCAAATTGTAATTTCTTAGAAAATGTTGGCTCTCGATATCCCAAGCAGAAGCAAACCATTCAATTCCCTTCTCCTTACAATATTGATCAATTACATCATACTCTTCTTTGCCAAATTCCAAGCCCTCCTTCTGCTGGCGATTTGTCGTGCCCCATGGACTCTCTCTTGGCTTATCAAGCTCTTCTTTTGAGTATACGGCATCCAGGGTTCTCTTCTGAAACTTTACTGCGTCACATCCAGCATCAGCGGCAGCGTCAATTAACTTCTTGGTAATATCCAAACTTCCATTATGGTTAATCCCAATTTCGGCAATCACAAGCGGCGGATTATCTATACCGACTTCTCTATCGTTAATCATAAACTTATTCATGATTCTAATTCCTTTATATTA
>Ga0114912_1000603_pt1 | contig 17663 bp, 25 predicted proteins | sample MalvirDeepMed_51_FD_89713 | JGI IMG/M metagenome (GOLD analysis project Ga0114912, IMG submission 89713) | Marine viral communities from the Global Malaspina Expedition - Malaspina viral metaG DeepMed_51 | ecosystem: Environmental > Aquatic > Marine > Oceanic | place: Mediterranean Sea...
ACGTGGTGCAGGTCGGGGGCAGCGTGGTGACCGGCGGCACAAACACCAGGCTTGAGGTTGGGCATTTGATTTTTGAAAAGTCTAGATGTAAGAAGCTCACCTTGTCCGATATCCAGGCCCATACGCTCATCGTGCGAGGCAATGCCAGTGACGGCCAATCCATTGCGCCCTCGCCTGGAACCAGCCGAATGCTTGCTATTGGAGGAGGACATCACCAGGCTGATGCCATGCTGCACTCGGGTGGCCTGTTCGACCGCATCCTAATCCAGGCCCCGACCAGTGCTGTGAATGGCAAGATCGACAAGCTGACTCTGAGTAACCTCTTCACGAAAGGCGGGGAGTGCGTCCTGAGCAGGATCACTGCGGGTACGATAGAGATTTTATACAACGAGGTCGGACAAGGGAACGGCTTTGCGACGAAGGAGTTTGTCATCAGCACGAACGTCACAGGAGCGGTCATAACGGTCGAGGATAACGTGGAGGTTTCGATATCTGAACCCGCCACGAGCTAGGCGAGGAATAGATAGAAGGAGGACGAGTATGAACTGGGTACTGAGGTTTCTCCCAGCGGACAAACGGCTGATGGTGTTGCTTGCTCAGAGCATCGTGAGTTGTCTCGATACGGCTGCGGAACGCAAGGCGGCGATCAACTACGGCGTTGCCATGTTGCGAGACGGGAAAGTCACCGTCAGCGAGTGGAGCCGGTTTGGTTCAAAGCTCGGCCTCTTGCGTGGCAGGAACGAACAGATTCGGAGCAGGTAGGACGAAATCCATGTAGCAAAGTGACTGGATCTTGACAATGCGGTAGCCAGGGCGGTAGTATTCCTGCGGGCGGTGACGGAAAACCGAATAGATGGGTGGCCTGAGCATCTAGAGTGCCAGTGCCATACCGAGAGGCCCATGAGGCCCGATGCAAAGATACCCTCGTATCTGTATCGGGTTTTTTATTTGGAGTGTAATGCTGAGACATAAATTGGTTCGCCCGAACGAAATCAAGGTACTGGACGCTGAACGTGGCCTTATTGAGGTGCTTGTATCAGACGAGTCGCCAGACCGAGACGACGACATTATTCGCCAAGGATACTGGGATCTCAAACCGTTCCAGGCCCATCCCGTCTTGGTCGCAGGTCACGATTACCATTACCTCCAAGCCCAGATTGGTGAATGGTCTGGTATGGAGGTGCGTGGACGTAAGCTGGTGGGCTCCCCCGAATATTACGTTGGTCAGGGAAACAAGGATGCAGACTGGGGATTTAACCTGGCAATGCGCGGCAAAGCCGCCTATAGCGTTGGTTTTATCCCAGACATGGACAAGGCTAGACCCAGGGACGAGTCAGGGCATGGGCTCATGGGCATGTTCCCATCCTACGAGTTCCGCGGCCAGACTCTCCTTGAAGTGTCCCATGTGGTGATCCCAGCAAACCCACACGCTCTCCAACTGATGCAGCGGGCAAAGGGATTACACCCTGAAATAGACACCATCGTCGGAGAGTTGATCGCAGACTGCGATACTAACGGTATCGCCGCTAACCAGGCAAATTTAGATGATGTCGACCGCGTGGTCGAGGTTCTCCAGCGCGGGCTAAACCTCCCCGATGGTCAGGTACTAGAGGATCGGCTATTGGGCATCGAGGCAGCCATCGACAACCTTACGGCAGACCGTTTGGCAACCATGCCCCAGGATATGGAGGACGCCGAGGTCACCGAGGAGGAGAAACGCTCTATCGAACAACAGCATGAGGCATTAGGCACCGCGGTGAAGGCGGGAATTAAAGACGCATTGAGGGAGGTTATTGCTCATGGCAAACATTAACGGCACCGGTGTACCGATACCGAGTACCTCTGAGGATCTCGAAGCGGCAATGCTCGACGACGGGTTCCGAGCCAAGGTACTCGAAAGCCCCGAAGCCCTGAAGTCGTTTGTCACAAATTATGCTAAGACGGCAATGGCAAACGACCCCGATCTACAGGATCAGCTATCAGACCAGCAGACGAAGGTTATGACCGACTTCCTCGCCAAAAATGGCATCAATCTTGAGGAGCTAGGGCGGGTCAGTAAGCGGCTCCCGATGGGCGAGGCTATGGACTACAGCACCGGTAAAGGCATTTATAAAGCTCTAAATCTGACCGCGCATGAGATGAAGCAGATCGCAGCCACGGGGGAAGGCGCTTGTATGGAGGCATCTGGTCAGTTCGACACCTTCGGGGCATTCGCCCAGGCAATGAGCCCCTGGGCCACACATAAGGGCATGGGTGTACATGACGCCAGGCTAAAGGTGCTGGGCGAGGGCCAGGGCGATCAGGGGGGATTCCTCGTGCCTGAAGAGTTTCGGGCCGAACTCCTTCGCAACACCCTAGAGGCGTCAGTGATACGACCACGGGCCAGGGTTATCCCCATGAGTACGTTAACCCTACGCATCCCAGCGATCCGAGACACCACACACGCCAGCAACGTTTACGGCGGGGTGCAGGGGTATTGGACGCCAGAATCTGGCAGCTTCACACAGTCTGAACCCACATTCGCCCAGGTAGCACTGACGGCCAAGAAGCTCATGGGCGGGACACGGGTGAGCAACGAGATGCTGCGGGACTCGGTGATTGCGTTGGAACCACTCCTCACCGGTATGTTCTCGGAGGCACTCGCCTACTTTGAAGATGATGCGTTCATCGCCGGCATCGGTGGTGGGCAGCCTCTAGGCATCCTCAACGCAGATGCCCTCGTCAGCGTGGCCAAGGAAACTGGACAAGCGGCCAGCACCCTCGTGGTGGAAAACATCGTCAAGATGTACAGCAGGATGCTACCACGCTCGATCCCCAGGTCGGTCTGGATCATGCACCCCGATGTCCAACCTCAACTGTTCACGATGAGCCTCAGTGTTGGGACGGGCGGTGCGCCAATGTTCTTCCCCGCCGGTGGATTGGGCGGGAGCCCAGTACCCACGCTACTTGGCCGGCCTATCATCCTCAGCGAGAAGTGCGAAACCCTCGGTACTGCTGGGGACATCTACCTGGCTGACCTCAGCTACTACCTCATCGGGGATAGGCAGACCCTTGAGATGGCCAGCAGTAGCCATGTGCGGTTTAACACAGACGAGACGGATTTCCGAATCATCCAGCGTGTAGACGGGCGACCTTGGATTGACAGTGCGTTGACGCCACGCAACGGCAGCAACACCCTGTCCCCGTTTGTCGCTCTAGCAGCACGAGCATAGGTAACCCTGTGGCGCAGCCAAGATGAGCTTGGACTGACGCGAGCAAAGGGAGGAGACAGACAGATGAGTCAGAGACTATCGGAACACGCGGTATTCGACATCGTAAGCCCAAGCGGAACCGATGTTGGTGGCACCACGGCAGCAACGGCCTACCGGTCGGTGAAAAACTTCTCAAGAATCTGTGTGTACGCGGAGCTTGGGACGTGGAATGCCTCTGATGACCTCGACCACGGGCGCATAGAGGCCGCTCAGGACACGAGTGGCACTGGTAGCGGGGAACTTACCAGCGATGCGAGTGGCGGGAATTATGACACCGACAGCCCCATCGACGCTGATGGCGATTTCTTGATTATCGAGGCCAGGGCCGAAGACCTTGATGTCGAGGGTTCTGACGATGCGGTGCGGGCGGTGGTTGGTGAGGACGGGAACAGTGGCACAGACGACGTGATGGCCGTGATGGTCACCTACGGCAGTGCCTACCCCAAGAAGGAACAGCAGGGTGCTGCATCCGCATCGAATGTCTATGCAGATCCCAACACCTAGACCGTAGAGGTGCCATGAGCATCGTGCCAGAGCGGGTTATCGTGGGGAACAAGCGTGAGGTACCGGCTGATATGCCCGTCACGTTATGGGCTGATCAGGTTGACGCCTACGTCGCCAACCCTGAGCTAATGTCTGCCCTGGCATGGTTCGAACCGGTGTTGGAATATCTGACCCCTGCGGAACTGATCAGGATGAGGGCAAAGGCCCTGGTCTGGCGAGAACAGACTGGGGCCTACCCTACTGATGTCTGTACCTGGTGGGAGGTGCGGTTGGGCCGTAGGAGAGGTGACATACCCCACACGAGTCGGAGGGCCGTAGGCCACGTCGACGATGATGGGACACTCCACTGCGGGTACTGTGGGGCAAGGTGGAGTGCCAACTACGACGGCTCATCCCACGCTGACCGGTGCAGTCTATGCGATCACATTACGGTTATAAAGGAGGAGAGTTATGCCGGCTGATTTACAGACCAAAGAGGTCAATTTAGGGAACCCAGAAATAAACCTCTGTATTATGTGTCCCCATTGTTCGAAGATGTACCTCACGCACGATGATAAAGGGCAGCCTCTTGGGAGGCCAGCAAGTTGTTCGAGGTGTGGCTGCCCATTGGTCGCCGGCGATGCATCGGAGCAGTTTATGGCTGCCCGTGCCGAGGAAGAGGCGAACCCTGCATTGGCCGCAATCGGTGCCAAGACCAGGGCAAGCATAGAAGGCCCACCCGCACATACGTCCATGACCAATGGCGGGGCGGCTCTACGCACCAAGGGCCACGGTACTACTGACCCTATGTAGCTTACGGAATCCGAGGGATTGAAACCCCTCCAGAAGAAGGAGCTTTATGGCGAATGTAATTGGACGGAGATTTGGTGGGAACCTGGTCTATGTTGATGCTGGGGCGCACCTGATGCGGGTGGTCGATGCGATTGGCCCAGACGTGATCAAGTTCGAGTTCAACCCCTGGACGATGGGCGTCCAGGCAGAGGGCGGGACTGGTACCGATAGCCATGCGTTTACCGCGACGGTTGTCGAGGCTGGCTCAGGCACCTCCGAGCTTGCGGCCTCAAACACGGCTGGGATACTGGGTCGTCTGACCTGTGCCGCAAACGAGAACGACGGCATCAGCCTCCAGGCAATCGGTGAGAACTTTGAATTCACCAGTAACCAGAGTTTGATCTACTTCGGCGTTGAATTTGCGAGTAACGATGCAGACCAGACCGATATCCTCGGTGGGTTATGCATCACTGATACTGCGCTCCTGGGCGGTATGACCGACGGCGTGTATTTTGAGTCTCTCGACGAGGCTGCCACCGTATCAACGGTCACCGAGAAGGACAGCAGCGAGACGCAAAATGATAGCGTTGGAACAATTGCCGACGCCACGATGCATATGGCCGAGTTCTTCTTTGACGGCTCCTCGATCTATTTCTTCTTCGATGGAAGTCAGGCAAGCAGTATCCATACGGCCAACATCCCAGACGATGAGGTGCTGACACCAAGCCTCGAATTCCTCACTGGAGAGGCTGTGGCCAATACGTTGGACATCCGTCGATGGAGCGCATACCAAATAGGTCGCACATAGGATGGCGAGCATTGTGCGGTTTGCGAGGCCGGTTATCAAACGGCAGGTGCCTCCTGATATCCGACAACGGATCAGGCACCGCTCACTCGATTTCAAGGTCTGCGTCCTGTCGGAGTGGGGAGAATCGCACATCGTACTGCTGTTCGAGGATCTAGCGTCGGCGTACCACATCCGTAGCACCGAGGAACTCGACAGGATCATCGACGCACTACTGACCATCCGCGAGGATGTCAAAACCGGTGATGGAAGGCTAAAACATGATTGATGACGAAGAAAAAGTAACAACTCAGGAGGAACCGACATCCGATAGTGGCGAGGAGGTCGAAGCTCAAGCTGATGCTCAGGCTGATGCTCAAGACGCCGAACCGGATGATGTAGCGATACCCATCGATGCGGTGCAGAAGACGGTCGACCCAGCACGGCCCAACAAAGTCGTCTTAGACCGGTGGCCCACTGAAGCGGAAAAGAAAGCGGCACGGGGTGAGTAATGGCAGGTACAGTAACGCAAGCCTCAACAACTGAGGTCGATCACATCAAGGTGGCAACCCTGACCTGTACTGGAGATTCGTCTGACGGGTCGTATCCAGCAACTACCCTAACCGTTATCCCTCGAAATGAAACCGGAGGGCGGTTGTTGCAGATCATCACTGACCCAGGAGCTACCGCACCGACGGATAACTGGGATGTTACCCTGACCAACGGTGGTGGGGATATGCTCCTCGGACTTGGTGCAAATCGGGATACGGCGAACACCGAGGTGGCTGTTCTCAACTCCAACGGAGCGTACCCAGTCTACGCCGGCACTGATACGTTGATCCTCAACATTAGCGGGAACAGCGTGAACAGTGCGGGTATTGTGATCAGAGTGTATTATACCGAGGGCGTTTGATGCCCTGGGAACAGCATCAGGCCATAATGCGGCAGAACAGGGATGAGGCACGAAGGATACAGACCGACCCTCCTGCCGCCTGTCCGATAGACGGGGAAGTCCTCGATGTCCGATCTGATGGGGTGAGGAACTGTCCTCTCGGTAACTATCGGTGGCCCATTGGCGGCGTGGATATGTCGCCCTAAATTTACCTACCATCGGGGTAGGCTCATTCCTCCTAGTGGGGGGGGGTCGGACTTGCTCCCGTCCCCTCCCCATCGCAAATAAAGGGCCTGGAACCACCTGGAAAGCAGGGTGATGTAATGGCCAATTGGTACTGCAGCCGTGAGGCTGTCAAACGGGCGTTTGGTTTCCACGGCACTGATGTCGATCCCGTAGTCGATCGCATCATCGAGGGCGTCAGCAGGGCCTTCGACCTAGCCACACGGCGGTTCTTCCTCCCCAAGACTGAAACCCGCCTATACCGCTGGCCACCACGTCAATCAGGGGCGTCCACGATTCTGTGGCTTGACCAAGACCTCCTCGCCGTGACCACCCTGAAGAGCGAGGCTCAGAATAGTAGCCCCACGACAATCGCCGCGGCTGATTTCTTCACCGAACCCAATAATAGCCCGCCGTTTGACCGTATCGAGATCGACTCATCCAGTACCGCTGCGTTTCAGGCGGGGGACACACCCCAGAGATCCATCAGCGTCCTTGGACGTTGGGGGTATAGCGAGGACACCCGTGCCTCCGGTACGGTGGCTAGTGGGTTGTCCAGCGATGCTTCTGCCACGTCTATGGTCTGCTCAGACGCATCCCTGATCGACGTTGGAGACAGTCTCCTTATCGAGTCCGAGTTGCTGTTTGTTGTCGATAGAGCCTTCGCGGCCCTCGGTAGCATCCTCCTCAACGGTGCGTTAACCGCCACCCAGTCCCAGACAACGGTGGCCGTTGATGGTAGCCACGGCGTGAGTGCCAGGGAAACCATCTTGGTCGATAGCGAGGAGATGTTGGTCACCAGTGTCGTGGGAAACAATCTGAGCGTCTTCAGGGCTTTTAACGGCACGACCCTAGCCGCCCACAACAACGACACTGCGGTGAGTATCAACCGCACCCTAACGGTGCAACGTGGAGGCAATGGCACCACAGCGGCCACCCACGCCAATGCGACAGCCGTTAGCAAATACATACCACCCGTCGATGTGGTGAGCTATTGCGTCGCCGAGGCCGTGGCTAGGTATCAGCAGGAACGTGCCGGTTGGGGCCGCATGGTTGGGGCTGGAGAGGCCCAACGTGAGTTCCAAGGCCGATCCCTGGGGACTGAGCGGGATGCGGTCATTGCACAGTACAAACGGTTGCGAATGGCTGCGGTCTGATGCCAGCAATAGAATTCAAACTGAAGTTGCACGGGCCACTGTTTACAGGGCGGGCTAGGGCTACCGCAATCCGTGCTATCAAGGGCGGTGTCCGTGAGTTGGTTGAAAACGGCGAGCAACGCCTTGATCAAATGCTACGCCCAAGGCCAATGGGAGTCTTCCTGAGCGTTGCCGAGGCCCAAAGAGGCAAAGCCAGCACCGGTAACTATCGCCGCAACGTCAATGCTAAGTTTCAGGGATTACAAGCCCGCATAGACGATGGTGGCGTCGTCTACGGGCCGTGGCTGGAATTAGGCAGGGCGGGGACACGGTTCCGAGGTTATGCCTCATTCAGGCGCACACGCGATTTCCTTGATAAAGAGAAGAAGGCGGTCTTTCGCCGGCACATAGCCAAGGCTGTCCGAGAGCTGAATTGATGACCTATGGCATTTGACATCGCCAGCACCCTAGAAACCGTCCATAATCACCTGGCTGCCAGTGGGTATTTCTCCGGTGGCGTTCAGGTCGGCGAGTACATGGAGCCTCCCGATGCGGTGGCCAATAAGCTCGCAGGCTCCATCTATATGCAGTCATCACAGGTGGCGATGATCATGACCGATGGTGCGACTCGGGAATTACACGTTGTGGTGGTGAGGATCTATGCTGACCTAAAAGACCCTACCGAGAGCCCTGAAAAGAAGCTGGCCCAGGGTGTGTCGCAGGTAAGCTCGGATATGCTCGGCGACGCCGATCTTGGCGAGACTATCATGGCCATCGACGCCGGCGGTGCCTACGGTACCAACTTCGGCGTCGCATGGGGCCGCGTGGACATCAGCCAGAGGATGTATAGGGTTGCGGACGTGACGCTGCCGCTCATAGTCGATGGCAGTGCAACCGTGACATCGTAGGAGGGATATGGCAAGCAAGAAATATGTTGTTGCTAACCCAGTCGGACTTGCCGAGGGTACTCGCCTGATATCCTGGGAGAGTGTGGACGCTGACGGGATCATCACCCTCCACGAGTGGTACGAGGGCGATGTATTCGTCCCACCAGCAGGGCTCAACATCACGAGATTGGTTGAGCAGGGCAAGATTATAGAGGAGGGCTAGAGTGGCGAAGATATCAGGTCTATCCCAGCAGTTTTTCTACGCCGGTCGCGACTTGTCCGGTGACGTTGGGAGCATCGAGGAGGCCAGTGCGATCCAAGAAGTCCTCGATGTAACTGGCCTCAATGCGGCTAGTGTGGAGCGTGTCGCGGGGCGGGTGGATGGCCGGTTGGTGTGGAGGCATTTCTTCAACGATGCGTCCAACCTCAGCCACTCCATTGTTAGTACCCTCCCAACCGCGAATGTGCTGGTACTCTGGACTGTCGTGGCCGCCATCGGTAGTGCGGCCTTCGCTATGACGGCGAAACAGGCGTCAGCCCGATACGAGCGCGGAGAAGATATGTCGCTCGTTGGCACCGTGACCTGCGAGGGCCAGGGCAACCCTATGGAGGACTGCGAGATGCTGACCGCTGGCTTGAGGTCGGACACCAGTGCCACCAATGGGAGCAGTTTCGATAACGGTGCAGCCAGCAGCAATGGTATTGTCGGTCATATCCATTGTTCCGCGTTTAGCGGAACCAGCGTAGTAGTCAAAATCGAGGAAAGCTCGGACAACGGAAGCAGCGATGCTTTCACCGCCAAAGCGACTTTTGCCACCATTAACGGGGCAAATGCTAGTGAGCGTATCACGGCTACCGGATCGGTTGAACGATATCTGCGAGTGGCCACGTCAGGTACATTTAGCAGTGCCAAGATCGCGGTCGCAGCACGACGTGGGACGGCACAGGACGCTGACGCCATTAGCTAGGAGGATTGGAATGGGACAGCCACATGACCCACTGGTGCATTTTCGGTATGCTCGGCCACCCATAAGCCACTGGCGCAAGGCCCCATGCAAGGAGGTCGAGTGTGACGGATATAAATACGGGTGGATCACGGCGGTACCCGTTGGGTCGGATTTGGAAGACCTCGTGCGGCACCACAAGACGGCGCGGTTCTGGAAGGAGGAGCGGAGAGATGGTGGGCTTGTCTGTTTCTGGTTTTCGCCAGGACAAACGTGTTTCAACGCCCACAAAAGCGACCACTATGTTCCAAATGGAGCCCCACCGCTCTATATCAGGAAAACAGACGGAGACAGCAAGGTTATCGAACACGAGCGATGGGAGGACGAACTCCATCATGGTCTTGATCGGGTAGAAAAAATTTATCAGCGGGGAGGGTAGCTATGGCTAAGGAAGCACCGACCGTTGCCATCACTATCGACGATAGTGGCGGTACGGGGAGGGCTATAAGTAACGATGTGACGAACTGGGATATTGACACTCCCAGGGCCGTACAGGACGTCACCGGAGTGGATGTGTCGAGCGTCGAACGCCTGGAGCTATTGGGCGATTTTAGCTGTTCGCTCAACGGTGTGTTTAATGATGCCTCCAACCTCAGCCACGCCGTGTTTAAGAACGTCGCAACGACCAAGGCCCTGCGGACGAGTGTATTTGTGCTGTCAGGCCAGACGTTAACGGCAGAGTGTATTTTCACCGGCTATTCCCTGGCCAGGGCCATAACTGCCGAACTAACCTGGGCAGCCCCTGGAGTACTGGCGGCAACCACCAGCTTTGGCTGGTCGTAGGATAGAGACTAGGAGGTGAGTATGCGTATCACGTTTGATGGCGGCGAATGGTGGGACATCAAGGAGGCACTGACTCGTGGCGACCGGTTGGCTATCAATGAGGCCAGTCAAATGGCTGCTGTGACGCTCATGGCCAAATTCAGCAAGTTGGGCGTGGAGTTGGAGACGTTGCAGAAAACAACGACGCAACTCCCCGAGACAGCCCGCGCCAGCCTAGAGGCACCGGATGCGTCACCCGAGGAGGACAACGCCATGCTCCTCCGAGGCACAACGGCATGGTCGTGGGAACAGCCAGTGAACCTGGAAGCGGTCTTGGAACGGGATGAGGCCCAGACCGATGCGGTGCTAGCCGCCATGCGAACCCTATATACCCGCCGCAATGGGAGCGGAGGGGATGATGGAGGGGGAAAAGGCAACTCAGGCAAGCCCTCCTCTACCCAGACACGATTGGAATCCCAGCTAGTTACCTGAAGCCACTTGAGGCGGTACAACTCATCAGGGCGGGGCTTGTACAGCCGTGGTCGTTTGACGGGTGGCTTGACCTACCAGCGGAGTTCGCCGAACTGCTGTTGGAGGTCTGGGTACTGGTACACGAGGTTGAGGCTGATCGACAAGGCCAGCCAAGGGGCGGCACACCACCGCCCAACGAGACTGACCCAGTAGACGACCGACTTGCGGAGTTATCTGAGGTGAATAGTGGCTAACGTCGTCGAAATCCTGATCCAGGCCAAGGATCAGTTCTCCAAGCAGATTAACAACGCAAATAGTCGCATCGACCGCATGAACGATAAGCTTAAAAAGATGCGTGGGCCGTTACTTGCTGTCACCAGTGCGACTGTAGGGTTTGGAGTTGTTGCCGTTAAAGCCGCAATGGATCTGGAGGAATCATTCAACAAAGCGACTGTAACATTCGGGGCGTTCTCACGGACTGTAGAGGACTTTGCAGAAACATCGGCCAAATCGTTTGGTATCAGTAAGCAGGCCGCGTTTGAGTATTCCGGTACCCTGGGTACGATCCTAAACGCCAGCGGCCTCTCGCAAAAAGCCACGGCTGGAATGTCCGTCGAGCTTGTGAAGCTCGCCGCAGACATCGCGTCCTTCAATAACTTGCCTATTGATGTTGCATTGCAGAAAATCCAGTCAGGACTTGTTGGCTCGGTGGAACCACTCCGTACCGTTGGCGTGATGCTCAGTCAAACCAAAATGGAAGCCAAGGCTCTAGAAATGGGGCTCATATCACAGGGCGAAGCCCTGAGCGAAGCGGCGAAAGTCCAGGCTAGGTACGCCCTCATAATGGAAGAAACTATCCCGATACATGGAGATTTCCAAAACACCAGCGAGGGGCTCGCAAACTCCATGAAAACCACAGGAGCGCAGCTTAGTGATGTTGCTGCCACACTTGGACAGGCACTCCTTCCAGCAGCGATAAAGGCAGTGTCCGTCATAAGTGATGTAATTACGCGCTTTGAAGCCCTGACACCCAAAGCTCAGAATACTATTTTAATCTTGGCTGGTGTTGCTGGTGCCATCGCAGCCATCGGATTGGCGATACCTCCGGTGCTTGCTGCTATGGCCCTGCTAACCGGCCCCATCGGTATAATCGGCATGGCAATGGCTCTCCTGGTAACGGCATGGGCGAAGAACTGGGGGAATATTCGTGGCGTGGTGGAAAGTGCTGTTAATGCGGTTCTCGGACACTTTGAGGGCTTGGTCAATGGTGTCATTGCCGGAATTAACTTCCTGATCGATAAAGTCAATAGTCTTTTGAAAATTGCACCTGATTGGCTGTCTAAGTGGCTGAGCCCAGTCGACACCATCCGCGAGGTGACTATTACCACGAACACGATAAAAAAGGGCATAACTGATATGGTGACAGGTGTCGTGCCAGCGATTGACAGCCTCACTGGAAAGTTCAACGCAATGACTGGGGCAAACCTACCTATGCTATCCGATATCATAGTCACTGTGAAGAACGATTGGTTGGGGATGTCGGATGTAATCTCTGAAGATGTAAAGCCAGCACTGGAGAATGTTGGTGTGGTTGCGGAAGATGTAGGCCAAAAGGTTGAGGCTGGGATGGTGAAATCAAAAAGGGCCATCATGGATTTAGATCGGCTGTTAAACGAGGCGTTTCAGAGACGAGTTGAATTAGACGCTCAGGCGGCACCAGGAGGTCGCGGTAGTGGGATGACCGCGCTGCAATCATGGGCGCAAGCACAGCGGGAGGAGGTAGCACGGTTACAAGAAGCAAACCTCCCCGTAGGGTCAATGGCCGGTGACCCCGTGTTAGCTGCCCTGGCTGCTGGCGCGAGAAAAAGGGAGGCCGCTGCTCTAGCCACGTTCCATAACTACATGGTTGCGGGTGGGAGTGCTGGTGAAACTGGCGCAGAATACGCTTCACGGCAACTGCATTCCCAAGTGATTAACCTAAAAGTGGATATAGATGGGGAAGAAGTCGCCGCAGTTGTATCCAAATCAATTGGTAATGGTAGCGAAGATGAAGGGCAGGTGCCAACAAGCTAATGGCATTTACTCTGAACCTCACCGATGGCACCACCACGCTGAACCTCCTCGGCTCCACCTATAAGGCTCGTGCGGCCAGCCTGGATTTCGGCAACCCGAACCGTTTACAGGTCGAGAGCGCGAATATCTTCTCGTCACGATGGGATCTGGTGGCCCACCAGTTCACCAAACGCCGCATCCAGATGAGACTCCGTATTGAGGCATCCACCATCGGCGACCTGTCCGCAGCCCAGCACGACATCAATAATGCGTTGCGACAGGCCCGCAACCACACCATACACGGCACGGGTTCCAGGTGGGACCTCACCTGGAACCCAGGTGGCACCTCGGAAGACATCAAGTTCCGCATCCAGTCTGGGGAGCTACGAGTACCACCTGCCGACCTGGTGGCAGTCAGCGCACTCCAGGCAAGCAACCCCTACATCGCCAACGCCGTCCTCACCCTGGAGACTGACCCATTCGGAGAGGGTGCCGAGGAGACTATCGAGAATTATTGCCCAGACCCATCATTCGAGGTAGACGGCACGGACTTGGCCGATTGGACACAGACCATCGGGTCAGGGCATACGGCGACCACCACGCGGGTCACGACGCAAAAGTTGTACGGGAACGCCAGCCTCAAGATCGCTATCACCGGTAGCGGTGCAGGTGTAGTGGACACCAGCCGCCACGCCAGCACTCCAAACGGATCAGCGGCAGCAACGGAGGTGTGGTCATTCTCCGTCTGGTATCACGTCGTCGATAACGCCAGTGCTGTTAGGGCCATTATTAGCTGGCGAAACTCCTCGGACACCGAGTTGAGTGCTATAACCCTGGTGTCCTCTGGGTCGACGACAACGACGTGGACGCAGGCCAAATCGGAGGGGCAGACGGCACCGTCAAATACCGACCACATCAGGATCACCCTTGCTGGACGCACCAGCGGTTCGGGGCAAAACCTGGAGGCATATTTCGATGGCGTTATGATCGTGAAATCCGCCACAATCCCCACCACATGGGTGTCTGGCCGTGCTGTCCACAATCATTTCGACGACGATGGCCAGGTACACGTCAATTATATCGACATCCACCCAAACGGCGGTGACTGGCCCGCCGCAGCGCAGGTCAAGTTCAGCGAGAACGAGAACCACACCGCCGTGTGGACTGGATCACGCCACGGTGACAGGCAGTATGACGATGATATCTGGCACGAGGGGGAGGGCTTTGCCGGCACTTCGTATTACTCCGTTAGTGCTGGGTCGCAGTCCGATGGCAATATCGGGCGACACATTGCGTCACCAGTCGTAGACGCCGCGAGTGGATCGGCCAATTCAGGCACGTCCACGACGCATACGCTAGCCCATACGGTCGCTAACAACACCAACCGGCTCCTTGTGGTTGGTGTCTCATCCGCAGACAGACACGCGACCGGCGTTACCTATGCTGGCGACGCGCTTACCAAGGTATCGTCCTCAGACGTCAATGGCGGTGATCGCTATGTCTCCCTCTGGTATCGTGTCGCACCGGATGTTGGCGTGGATCAAGACATCGTTGCGACGTTCGCGTCATCATCCCGTATTATCATCGGGGCCGTCAGTTTTATTCACGTCAACCAGTCGAGCCCAGTGGGTACGGTTGCAACGGCAGTCAATGCTGGGAGTGTCACTAGCACCACCGTTGACGTCACGACTGTCGCCAATGAGTGGGTGTTCGACGCCATGAGCCTCCTAAGTTCCGCAACTGTTGGATCAGGGCAAACCCAGCGGTGGAACGTCAACCAGGACAGCAGCGGCAACTACGGGGCTGGGAGTACGGAACAGGCGACTGGGACAACGACCACAATGAGTTGGACGTTCTCAAGTTCTCGGTACGCGTTTGCTGCGGTGCCGATCAAGGGGCTTGGCTCGGGTGCGACGGAGACTGGGCTTGGTACTGCTGCATCCCCCGATGTGGTAACCAAGGCACTCGCGACGCCGCCAAAAGGCACCTACCGAGTCCTTGCTAGGATGTTGGTCGACTCAGTTGGTGGGCAGTACAACGTGGCGATGGGCTATTCGTACGGCGGTGTGACGGAAGACCCAAGTGTGGCGGCACATTATACCGCTGTCACTGAGACGTCATATACCTGGCATGACATCGGGAGCCTGGTTATCCCACCGTCACAACTCCCCGAGAATGCAACCATTGGAACGTTCACATTGAGACTTTGTTTCTACCGAACCTCCCTCGCCAGCACATTGGATATCGACGCCTTGATGCTCCTACCGGTCGATGTGTCCAGCAATTATGTCGCCAAGCCCGCGGCGACCGATGTCGTGGTGCTGGATAGCATCAGCCATCCTCCGTCGCTCGCGCTTTGGAATACCAGTGACGTGTTTCAGAGCCGTCCCCAGCAGGAGGGATCGGCACCATTTATTGATCCTGACGGCACTCGGTTGTATTTTGTCTCTGATAACGGCTCTGGGGCTCCGATCACTCACGGGGCGAAAACCTCTGTCGTGCTGAGGCGGCGTTACCTGATGGTGGGCTAATCGCCATGATCGAAAGCTTCCGCGTCCTGGTTTACAAGCAGCACAGCGATCTAGTCCTCCTTGACGACCTCACTGGGCTAACGTCGTTGAGCTATAGTTCCGCACTTCACGGCGGGTATCACCTCTGCGAGGTGACGGTGCCGATGAGGCTGGGCAATGCGTGGCTGTATCTCCAGCGTGAGGGGCAAAAGGGCAGGCATTTTATGCACCTCGAGGTTCGCGAGGGAGCATTCCTGCGCTGGGAGGGTCGCATCATGGAGTGTGGTGTGACGTGGGGGACGAGTATGCAGGGGCTGAAGCTCACTGCGATGGGATACTGGTCGTCGATGCGTGACCAACGCATTACGACGGTCAACTATAGCAGCGGGTCGCACACGGTTGACTCCATCATCAAGGCCATGCTGACCGACAAATGCCCCGATATCTCCAGTGACCAGGCCAACGTCGATGCAGTGGCTGGGGCGGTCAACCTGACGCTCGATGTGGACAAATATGCCCAAGACCACATCATCCAGGCACTGGCTCCGCTTGGGGATACGAGCGATAACCAGTATTATTTTTCGGTGTACGACAACCGAGTCCCGTTTTACAAGGCGAGATCGGATCAGGATGATGACGTCGAATGGGAGATACCACTGACGTCGATCCGTACTGGCGCGGTGACCCAGGGGGCGCAACACCTCCGTAACGGTGCCGATGCGTATGATGGCACCACCAGAACCGCTGCCGGTACCGATGCTGACAGCCGCACGTTGTATCCATCCAGGGATCAGGTCGTAAGCGTACCGACGGGGACTACGGCAGCCCGTGCGCTGGACGCACGGGACAGGTTTATCTCCGAGCGGCAAAGTCCCCAGCAAAAAAGCAGATTCGTCGTTAATGGGCCGGTATTTCGACGCAAGGCCCACAGCACGGAACCAGGCGGGAGATCGGCGATACGGGCTGGCCAGGTCGTCAAGATCATCGACCTCATCCCTGGTGGAGCGGCAAGCCCTGTACTGGACAATTTGAGGACGTTTTTCGTCGTACAGGCCAAATACGATGCGAGCCGAGACGAGGTGGCAATCATCCCTGACAGGCCACCAAGCACCCTGGAAACCCTTCTGGCCAGAACAGGGATTGAAACCACAAGATAGGGGGGTGTGACATGGCACAGACACTATATTCTGGGGTCATGCTCATCGGCACGGCAGAGGCCAGCGACGCTGATTGGCTCGCGGCGAATAGTATAGATGTTGTGGTGATGACGGATCAGACCACCGCATGGCCGCACACTGCCACCGTTGCGATCATAGCCATTGACATCGAGCCCGATGGACAATACCCACGGCATATCACCACGGCTATGGCGGGCTGGCTGAACGGGCTACGGGCGAGTAAAAAGCTGGCCATCGCTGACCGGAACGGAGGGGTCAATCAGGCCGCATTTTTGATGGCTGTATTGGAAGCGGCTCGCCGATCCATAACGTTCGCCGTGGCTATAGCGGAGCTTGATGCGCTCTTTCCTCTCGAGTCTGACGGCGATGACGCCGATGCCAATCCCTACCGTCAAAAGGCACTCATTAACGATGCCCTCCGCGCTCATGGCGTTGCATGCTACTCGTGATTGCGGCCAGGGACATACCATACAACGCCCACCAGACGGCCCTAGCATCGCCATAGAGCCACATTAGGGAGTGGTAGTGGCTGTAAGGCCGTTGTCCTGCCCGTCGTAGGGTTCTCTTGGCTGCTTGAAGACTGCGGCAATCAGCCTCGCCGTTTGCTCGACCCAATACGCGTCTACCGATACCGATCCACGCTCATGGCCGGCGCGGTCGATAAGAGCTATTCTCCACCCTTGAGCCCCAAAGCCTGGGCCGTGTCCCTCGTCCTCAGCCATGATCTCCTCCCGAGCCAGATCGTTTCGTGACCCATCCAGCATAACGGTTCTGATGACGCTATGACGATGATGACGATGATGACGATGAAATCCCCCACCGTACTGGTTGTCTCGGCAATTTCAAAACCACTGGATAAAACGCTTGACATTGTGTGTGTGTGTGGTATAATAACAGTGTAGACAAGGAAGACGGCGAAGGAGGGACGAGATGGCAACCACCAGAACAGCCGCAAAACGGGCAGAGACCAAATGCGTCAAACATCATCTGAGGTCATTGGGATTCACCGATGTCAGGATTGGACACAGCAGCAGCGGATGGCTGGATATACAGACATCCACTACCAAGCCAGCAGATTGCTTCTGCTCCGAAGTACCTCGCAACGTGGGACGATGCTCATCCTGCACCGCTGTATGGCACGATGCGTATGTGCAAATCAAGACAGGAACCAAAGCACTGACGGGGCGCACGGGAGAATATGACGGCTATATTCAAGTACACCTCCGCCTAATCTAACGG